>Ga0310123_10000193_pt1 | contig 54455 bp, 33 predicted proteins | sample CB6_AW_1057_MG_FD_203505 | JGI IMG/M metagenome (GOLD analysis project Ga0310123, IMG submission 203505) | Marine microbial communities from Western Arctic Ocean, Canada - CB6_AW_1057 | ecosystem: Environmental > Aquatic > Marine > Oceanic | place: Canada: Western Arctic Ocean | collected... | reverse complement strand
ACTGAAGCTCCGGTAAACGGCGGCCGTAACTATGACGGTCCTAAGGTAGCGAAGTTCCTTGTCGGGTAAGTTCCGACCTGCATGAATGGCGTAACGACTGGCGCACTGTCTCAACCAGCGACCCGGTGAAATTGTAGTCGTGGTGAAGATGCCACGTACCCGCAGCAAGACGGAAAGACCCCATGAACCTTTACTGCAGGCTGATATTGGCCCTTGGCATGTTTTGTGTAGGATAGGTGGGAGGCTTAGAAACCGGGACGCTAGTTTCGGTGGAGCCACCCTTGAAATACCACCCTGAGCCTGTTAGGTGTCTAACGCTGACCCGTGAATCCGGGCGGCGGACATTGTCAGTTGGGCAGTTTGACTGGGGCGGTCTCCTCCTAAAGAGTAACGGAGGAGCTCAAAGGTACCCTCAGGCTGGTTGGCAATCAGCTGAAGAGCGTAAAGGTAGAAGGGTGCTTGACTGTGAGACGTATGTGTCGAACAGAAACGAAAGTTGGACTTAGTGATCCGGCGGTTCCGAATGGAAGGGCCGTCGCTCAACAGATAAAAGGTACTCTGGGGATAACAGGCTGATCCCGCCCGAGCGTCCATAGCGGCGGCGGGGTTTGGCACCTCGATGTCGGCTCATCACATCCTGGGGGTGAAAAAGCTCCCAAGGGTTAGGCTGTTCGCCTATTAAAGTGGTACGCGAGCTGGGTTTAAACCGTCGTGAGACAGGTTGGTCCCTATCTGCTGTGGGCGTACGAAACTTGAGGGGTATTCTCTTTAGTACGAGAGGATTTAGAGGGACATACCTCTGGTGTTCCTGTTGTCACGCCAGTGGCAGCGCAGGGTAGCTATGTATGGTTGTGATAAGCGCTGAAAGCATCTAAGCGCGAAGCCATCCCCAAGATTAGGTTTCGTTGGACCTCGGTCCTGAACTCCCCTGGAAGACTACCAGGTTGATAGGCTGGCTGTGTAAGGCGTGAGAGCGTTTGAGCTGACCAGTACTAACGGAGGAATGTCTGGCCACTTTGATTCACTGTCAGGATCAGTTTCTGATGGACTGAATTCAGGGTAGCGATTGACTGTGACAGTCTTCGACTGTCAAACGCAGTGGCAATGTCCACTTAGACTTCTTCGCTCAGACGAATGCGGCGCTGCTGGCGCGTCTGAGATTTCCCGGTGACTATACTTGTGAGGAAACACTCGTTCCCATTCCGAACACGCCCGTTAAGCTCATAAGGCCGATGATAGTACCCACCAGTGCGAAAGTAGGTTATTGCCGGGATCAATCACGCAGCCGGACCCTTGGGTCCGGTTTTTTTTTGTGCGCCTGAAAACCCGGAAGATGCCCGTCGCGCCGGTAACGCTGATCAGCCGGCGGATGCGGATCCGCAAAAAAGGATTCCGAAAAACGTCACGAGTTGCCCTCCGCAGCTGTCACAGATCATAAAAAAGTTTAGAACGCCACGAATACAAATACCGTGGCCGTCTGAATTATCCCCACAGCAACGCGTGCCCGGACAAACTGAAATGGGATGTTTGATTGCCTCAGGCGGCCTGAGTTAATGCGGTGAAGGTTACGAACGCAAAGTGGCAACGCTCGGTCATCGTCCGGGCAGACCATTGGTTGACATCAGCAAAGGTATTGCTGAATAGTGCGAAATATGATGTTCAACGCGTCACCAAATATATCGTTTTGATTGGGTTGATCTTCCGGGATGTGATACAGATCGACCTGTGCTAAAACGGAGAAGCCAGGAATTCAACAAACAGTAACCGGGCAGTTCCCCTGACTGAAGTGGAGTCCTGATGGCACTATGAATACCGTTCTCGCTCCTACACAAATACCGATGGGTTTTCCCTGAAGGGACGGTACGGAGTGTCAAACCCGCGATTGCCAGGCACAACACCAAGCTTACCTGGCAATCGCGCACACTGTTGCTCCCACAGATCCACCCGGTGGCGCAGGTCGGTGACCCAGCCTGGTTCACTGCGGCCATGGAATTTGATCACATTGTTCAGTTCATTGGGATCAGCCTGCAGATCGTACGCTTCGTCACCATATTCCGGATCGCGCAGGTAGGCGTGTGTTGCGGTTCGCACCCCCTGCACCAGTTCGCTGCGGCGACCGGCGCCGCAGGTACCGGTGGGAAACGAACTTTTACCCAGCAAGTGTCCTTTATAATTGCCGACTTGCGCGAACACCGCCTCGTACAGTGGTTGTCGGGGCCCGTTGTACAACCAAGCCAGAAGGTCTTTCCCCTGCGTATATTCGGGGACGTTCAACCCTGCCAGGTTCAGCATCGTCGGAAACAGATCTACCGACTGGACTAGCCCCTCGACTACCTCTCCTCGCGGCGCAGTGGCGCTAGGCGGTGGCACGATGATGAGCGGGACATGAAGCAGACATTCGTACAGCACTTCGCATTTTTCGAACAGACCTTTTTCACCCGCGAAGTCCCCGTGATCGGAGCTGAGGATGATCCATGTGTTGTCGCGCACACGAAGCCGCACTAGTGCATCGCAAATTCGTCCGATCTGGGCATCGACGTACGCGATCATGCCATGGTAGACAGCAATGATCTTCCCGATGTCCGCCTCAGTGGCCGAATCCGTGGCACACTCTTTAAGCGCCTGAAACTGCCACTCGGGCCGGCCGTGTTCATTGCCGCAGGCGGGAAGATCCACCCGGACCGGATCGACTATCGAATCGTAAGGTCGTGGCACAAAATAGGGCGGGTGTGGATCGTTGAACGACACATGCACGAAAAAAGGCGCGCCCGAATCACAAGCATCTTCAATCATCTCGATGACGCGGTCAGCCAGCAGCGCTAAGTGCCCTTCCTCCGGTGGACAGTCAAGCGACCCGCACGACCATCCACAGTCTTTACGGCCATGCGAATATTTGTATTTCAGGGCATCGTGCAACGGCCCGCTTGCAAACAGATCCGACTGCTGATGCCAGCCACCCAGCCACGTCCGATTCCCCGTCCCATTTCATAATGGCCGGCCGGCGCGGTGTAATATCCATCTGCCGCGAACAGTTCGGGAAGCTGCGGCAGGTTCCATGGTGCCTTATTCTGCCAGCAGTGTACTCCGTGCACGAGTGGATGCACACCCGTCATGACCGACGTTCGGCTCGGCGTGCAGATCGTACTGACCACGTACGCATCACGGAACGCAATTCCCTCACTTGCCAGTTGCCGCGTCGTCGGACATTCGGTCAGGTCATTTCCATACACACTCGTCGCCGACGCCTTCTGTTAATCCGGTGTGATATAAAGAATGTTTGGGCGAATCATTTGTTCAAATGGAACGGTGAGATGGCCTTTGGTATCCGTGCTAATAAGCTGATGATACGCGACAGGCCCACCGACTGCAGCAATCAGTGAGGGCATCGGGTCGGGATTAGGGATTCTCCATAAGACATTCATCGCGGAGCAGCTCAGAAAGGCTCTCGGCTGGCCTGGTGTCGACTCCCAATTGTGTCCGCAGTCGCCGTAACCCGGCCCGCTGATTCCACGAATCACAGCAACAGAATCTCTATCTTTTCCGACGTCTTTTGCCACGGCGGTTGCCCTTTTTGGCGAAGCCCGGTGATGATGATTCATCGGGAAGCGGCTGGCCGGTTTTCTTTTTCAGTTCGTGGATTCGATCCCGAAGCTGGGCAGCGTGTTCGAAGTCCAGCTGCTCCGCAGCGGTCAACATTTCCCCTTCCAGTTCCCGAATGAACTCTTCCGTGACAAAATGCTCTTCCGTCGAGATGCCAGCCGATTCGCGTTCGATCTTTCTGGCGGCGATTTCTTCTTCGATCCCTTTGCGAATCGCCTTCCGAATCGTCTCGGGCGTGATTCCATGCTGCTCATTGTATGCCGTCTGAATGGCTCGACGTCGATTCGTTTCGTCGATCGCACGCTGCATGCTGTTCGTCACCTTGTCCGCATAAAGAATTACTTCAGCATTCACGTTCCTCGCTGATCGTCCCATCGTTTGAATGAGGCTCGTTTCACTACGCAAAAAACCTTCCTTGTCAGCATCCAGAATCGCCACGAGTGACACTTCAGGCAGATCGAGTCCTTCTCGCAGCAGGTTCACGCCCACAATGGCATCGTGCCGGCCTTCTCTCAGTTCACGCAGAATCTCAACCCGTTCGATGGCGTCCAGCTCCGAATGCAGCCATGCACAACGAATGCCTTCTTCGGTCATGTATCCCGCCAGGTCCTCAGCAAGTCGCTTAGTCAGAGTAGTCACCAGTACGCGTTCACGAAGTCTTGAGCGATGACGGATCGCATCCATCAGATGTGGCACCTGACCATGGGCCGGTACGATGTGAATCACCGGATCCACCAGCCCCGTCGGGCGAATGACCTGCTCAACAACTTCACCGCCCGTCTGTTCGAGTTCCCAGTCAGCTGGTGTGGCCGAGACGAGGACCAGGTCATTTCGCCGCGCATTCCATTCGTCGAACTGCAGTGGCCGATTGTCTTTGGCCATTGGGATACGGAAGCCGTGGTCCACCAAAGTTGTTTTACGGGCATTGTCACCGGCATACATGGCCCGAATCTGAGGGATCGTCGTGTGAGATTCGTCCACAAACATCAGGAAGTCTTCGGGGAAGAAGTCATACAGTGTGTACGGAGGTTCCCCGGGTTTGCGGCCGGCCAGAGCTCGACTGTAATTTTCAATCCCCGGACAAAACCCGGTTTCCTTCATCAGTTCCATGTCGTAGCGCGTGCGAGCTGCCAGCCGCTGTGCCTCCAGTAACTGACCTTCTTTGCGAAACTGCTCGAGTGACGTGTTGAGTTCCCCCTCAATTTCATCCAACGCGGTGTCGATCCGTTCCCGCGGCAACACAAAGTGTTTGGCCGGGTAGATGTAGAGGTCCTTGAGTGACTGTGATTCCCGACCACTGACGGGGTCGATCATACTCAGCTTTTCAACTTCGTCTCCCCACAGTTCAATTCGATAAGCGAATTCCTCGTAAGCCGGCCATACTTCAATTACATCACCACGTACTCGGAATTTGGCACGGCCTGGATCGTAATCGTTGCGGCCGTATTGAATGTCGACGAGTTTCAACAGCAATGCGTCTCGGTTAATCTGCTGTCCCACATGCAGCGGTATCATCATTTTCAGGTAGTCTTTTGGTGAACCAAGACCATAGATGCAGCTGACGGTTGAGACAACAATCACATCCCGCCGACTGACCAGGGCACTCGTAGCCAAAAGCCGAAGTCTATCGATCTCTTCGTTGATTGACGCATCTTTTTCGATGTAGATGTCACGCTGGGGAATGTACGCCTCGGGTTGGTAGTAGTCATAGTAGCTGACAAAATAAGTGACCGCGTTGTTGGGAAAGAACTCACGGAATTCTGAATACAGTTGAGCGGCCAGCGTCTTGTTGTGTGACAGAACCAAAGTGGGCTTCTGCAGTTGCTGAATGACGTTCGCCATCGTGAAAGTCTTACCCGATCCGGTCACTCCCAGCAGAACCTGTGTCTTGCGTCCGTTCTGAAATCCGCGCACCAGGCTTTCGATGGCTTTCGGCTGGTCACCGGCGGGAGCAAACTCGCTCGATAGTTCAAATCGCTGGTCGTCGACCTGAGCCATTTGGGATACAGTTCCTGCTTCGCGGGGTGGGGAAAGTGCTGCAACGTTAGCTGACTCCGACAGCGTCTGCCGCATTGGAGATACTGTCACCACCCTGAGCGGCATTGCAACGTCACCTGTTGCGAGTGCCTTGTCACACGCAGAAATCAGGAATGGATCGCTGGTTGAACACAGTGAATCCCCGATTGGCGGGTTTTCTTCATTCGGAGAACCATTCTCAATCAGACTGGGTCAGAGCACTGGCGACATCCATATCAAAACAGATTGAACTCGGCTAATCGGATAAATTCATGAGACTTGGGATCTTTGGCGGCACATTTGATCCGGTTCACTATGGGCACCTCCTGCTGGCAGAAACCTGTCGACAGGAGCTGACGCTGGACGAAGTACGATTTGTACCGGCTGGCAATCCTCCTCACAAATCAGGAGCAATCTCGGACGGGCACGCGCGAGCTGACATGATAGCGCTCGCGGTGTCGGGTTATTCGGAATTCACTGTTGATCGGCGTGAGATCAAGCGTCACGGTCCTTCGTTCACGGTTTTGACACTCGATGAGATCACTCGGGAGAACCCGAACACAGAACTCTTCTTTCTGATGGGTGCAGATTCGCTCCGCGATTTTCCAAATTGGTATAACCCCGCAAGGATTCTGGAGTTGTCTACGGTGGTGGCTGTCAGTCGGCTGGGACAGCCGTCGCCGGCGGCAGATGGACCTGACAAGGCAGTGGAGAGCCTGGATACGTCGCGAATCCGTCTGATTGCGATGCCGGGGACGGATATTTCCGCAACGGATCTGAGAAATCGTATGCGTGATGGCCGAGGTCTGCGGTTTCTCACGCCTCGTGCCGTTGAGGCATTTCTCACAGAGCACAATTCTTATGTCGAATCGTCGTGAATGCCGGAGAATCGCCGTTTACTGATTCAGTGGCCCGACAGAGGCCGCTATTTTGAGGGGTCTGACTATGACAAAACAATCAGGCCTAAAGAGGAATCACAGTGTTTAACACTGTTGCAGTTGTAGGAGCCACCGGAGCGGTTGGCCGCATCATTCTGCAGCTCCTGGAGCAACGGAAGTTTCCCGCAAAGACGTATCGTCTTTTCGCGTCGGCTCGCAGTGCGGGCCGCAGGGTCACTTTGGCTGGCAGGGAACTGGGTGTCGAAGAATTGACGCATGACTGCTTCGAGGGCGTCGATCTTGTCATCGCCAGTACGCCGGACGATACAGCTGCCGAGTATCTGCCGTCGGCCGTAAAAGCTGGAGCGAAAGTCATCGATGAATCCGGATTCTGGAGGATGAATCCGGATGTGGCGCTGGTCGTCCCGGAAATCAATCCTCGGGCAGCCATCGAAGCACATGGTATCATCGCCAGTCCAAACTGCTCAACCACACAAATGGTTTTGGCGATGAAACCACTGTACGACGCTGCCGGAATTGATCGGGTCATTGTGAGTACCTATCAGGCGACGAGCGGGGCCGGACTGCAGGGAACTGTTGATTTGACCGAAGGTACGCGAGCAGCACTGGATGGGAAACACTACGAGTATCAGGTGTTTTCACATCCAATTGCCTTCAACGTGATCCCTCAGATCGGCGGTGAAAAGGAAAATGGATACACCAGTGAAGAACTCAAAATGGTGTATGAGACTCGTAAAATTTTTAATGATGAGTCTTTACAGGTCTGCCCGACGTGTGTCCGGGTCCCCGTGCAGAATTCCCATAGTGAGAGCATTCTTGTCGAAACAAAGCGCCCGGTGAGTGTGGAGGAAGCCAGAACGCTGTTTGCTGAGACGCCTGGTGTGACGGTCATCGATGATACGCCGAATGGACAGTATCCTCTGCCCTCCACCTGCAGCGGCAGCGATGAGGTTTTCATCGGGCGCATTCGTCGTGATTTGTCACATCCAAGAGGACTGGCATTCTGGTGTGTGTCGGACAATTTGAGAAAAGGAGCCGCCACGAATGCGGTGCAGATCGCGGAACTGCTGGCTGAGCACCATGGGTAGCCTGTCCGCGCCAGCTACCGGCTCCGCACATCTGCAAAAGTAAAAAACGCTTTTTCCGGCAACTGCACTTTCCGACATCACATTAGTCATGCAGCGAGGTTCGTCAGTCGTATGATGAGTGTCCGGATTTTTGATGATGCACGAGTGCGACGACCCGGCGCAAATGGCACTCCGACCACTGTCGGCAGCCAGTATTTTCGGGAACGACGGTCAACAGGTTCGGATATCCGGGACGTCCATTCCCGGATTCATTTCGGCAGTATCCATGCAGCCATTCGGGCTCTTCGGTGAGCGTGGACGAGTGTGACCCACGTCCTGATGTGAGGGGCCTAGGCACTGTCAGATCAATTTTCCTCTATTGCCCACAAGTCTTAGACAAATGTCGGAAACTGCAGCGGTAACAAGAGAGGCTCTAAGCCGACTCCCTCCACTCTCACGCGGTCTTCTGCTCGTCTTCACATCGTTGACTGCCGGCTGTGAAAAACCGCCTGATCAACCATCAACACCGGTCTCCGAACGTATTTCAATCGCGGTGACCAGTTATCCGTTGTTGGCAATGGCAAAACAGATTGCTGGTGACTCCGCGGATATTGAACTGGTGGTCAGCAACGGAACGTCGCCCGACTGGAAGCCGCAGCCGGGTGCGATCAGAAAAATGCAGCAGTCGAGACGAATACTGATCAGCGGCGGTGATTATGAGCCTTGGTTACAGCGTGTGACTCTTCCGAGGTCTCGGCTGATTGACACGGCTCGAGGTTACTATGACCAGTTAATCCGGGTCCCGGATGCGGTCATGCATCAGCATGGACCGGAAGGTGGTCATTCTCACCCAGGTATTATTTGGGCGACGTGGCTGGACCCTCGACTGGTGATATCCCAGCTGGATCAAACACGCGACGTTCTGCTGGAGATCCTGCCGGATTCTGAAGCATCGATTCGTAAAGCGTCGGATGGTCTGGCTCAGGAATTCCGCCGACTGGATGTACATCTTGAAGAAATTGCGGCAATGACTGCGGATGTTGGAATCACGGTACTGGGTGATGCGCCGGTTTATCAGTATCTGGTTGAACGGCTGGGCTGGCACTTGAACTACGTTCACGTGCCGGCACAAAGTCCTCTGTCGGAAAAGGATCGTGGGTCACTTCAAAAGGCAATTGCCGAGTATCAGCCAACACTTGTGTTCGTTCGCAGCACTCTGGCAGATGAACTGGAACGAATGCACAGTGACAGTGAAGCGCCGTTTGTACTCATCGATCTTTGTCAAATCGCTGACGATGACCAAACACTGGTTCAGCGGATGGCTCAGAATCTTGATGTGATTCAGAGAAGTATTCCTCACTGACGCTGTCAGCCATATGAAGTTGTGGGCACCCGACATCGACGTCAATACGCACGTTGTGGTTTCACCAGAGGATAAGTCGTAGCGCCAAACGGACAGCTGTGATCTCCCTCAGGCTTGGACAAAAGGGCAATCACTCACAAACCCTGTTTTGAACAATATTACCTTTCCCCCCGATTACCGTACGCACTACTTGACTCATCGCGACATACAGATGTCAGGTACGCTGCACTGGTTCCCGATCGACGTGATGAACTGAGTTCACACAACCTCGCCACGCCGCACATACCGGCATTGTCCATTCGGGAACCTGTGTTCAAAATCAGCCGGTCCAACGGTTAGCCGACTGGCTGCAGAGGGCAGTGGCTGGCTACAAATGTCTGTTCGAGATTCTGGGATTCGAAATGTACGGTTACCGTCGCTCGCCCGGTCCCACCCGTTGCACTGACGACGGTCCCGCGTCCGTACTGTGGATGACGCACAGTGGAACCAACGGGGAAGAGCGATGATTGATCTGTTGCCGGCGACACAGCTTCGTGTTGTTTGAGCAAATCGGCTCCGGAGATAACCGCGGGTTTCTGATGACTACTGTGAGCGATTTCGTAACGCTGCCGAGCCTGCTGCAGTTGTTCATCCAGTTTCGGAGCGGTTACGCATGGTGTTTGTGGTATCCCATCACCGTATTCCAGTGGCATTTCCTGCAGGAACATGCTGGGAATTGTCGACCGTCGCTGTCCCTGAAACGTGCGTTCGTACGTCTGAGTCAGGTGCAGTTCCTCCTGAGCCCGCGTGACGGCCACGAACAGAAGTCGACGCTCTTCTTCGAAACTGACCGGATTTCCGTCTCGCACCGCGCGCTCATGTGGAATCAGCCCGCTCTCCAGGCCCAGCACGTACACGACCGGGAACTCCAGTCCCTTGGCGGCATGCATTGTCATAAGCGTGACAGCTCCTCGAGACTGGTCCACGTTGTCCACTTCACTTGTCAGACTTGTCAGTTCCAGAAAACCCTGCAGCGATCGACCGTCTTCGTCCTCTCCCAGCAGCTGTTCGTACTGCCGAGCAGCACTGATGAGTTCATGAACGTTAGCGGCACGGTCCTGGTCAATTTCGTTGTCGTGATCGCGCCAAAGTGAAAGATAGTCAATTTCGGCCAGCAGTTGTTCAATCAGCCACGACACTGATTTGTGTGCGGTAGCGTCGTGCAGTCGCCGAATCAGATCGGTGAAGGCCTCCAGTGGTCGGCGGCTGCGGCTGGTGAGCGATGGAATTTCGTCGCAGCGACAAGCGCCGGCGAACATTGTGATGCAGTGCTGCGCGGAAAAATTTCTAATTTTCAACAGTGTCTTTTCCCCAATAGTTCTTGCCGGTCGATTGATGATACGTGTCAGAGCTGATTCGTCGGCCGGATTCTCGATGACCCTGAGATAACCGATCAGGTCCCGGATTTCTGCTCGCTCGTAAAATGACACTCCAGCTGCTACCTGATACGGAACTCCGTGTCGCGACAGCGCCGTTTCAATCGATCGCGACAACGCATTGACTCGATAGAACACAGCGAAGTCGGCATAACAGCGATTGTTTTCTCGAACACCGTGCGCGATTTCTGCGGCGACTATGTCGGCTTCAGTGTCACCGTTAGTAAATCGCCGCAGCCTGACCGGAGCCCCCTGCGGATTCGGGGTGGTCAGTTTTCGGGGGTGACGCCGGGTGTTGAACGCAATCAGCTGATCTGCGCAATCGACAATAGCGGCTGAGCTCCGAAAATTTTCGTCCAGCATCACGATTTTCACACCGTCAAAATCACGTTCGAAGTGGGCGATATTGTCAGGACGTGCACCTCGCCACCCGTAGATCGACTGATCCGGGTCACCCGTCGCGCATACGTTGGGGAAGCTGTGCGACAGACCGGTGAGGATCCGGTATTGCGCTTGATTTGTGTCCTGATATTCATCGACAAGAATGAATCGAAACTGCTCGTCCAGACACTCGCGACGTTCCGGTGCATTGGTGAGGATATCCACGACGTGTAACAGCAATGCGTCGAAATCGACAACATTCTGACTTAGCAACTGTTGTTCGTACCGAGGGAACACATCACAAACAACGGCGTCGACCAGGTCTCCCACACGCTGTTCGTAACGGCGGCGAAAGGTTTCCGCCGTCACCAGATCGTTGCGGGCCCGGCTCATTCGGTTCAGAATTCTTCGCGGTTCCAAGTGGACTGTGTCGTACCCACAGTCCTTCATAATTTGTCGGACTAGTCGGAGCTGATCTGTCGTGTCAAGAATGCTGAAGCTGGATTTGAGGCCCACATCCTCCGGCCAGATGCGAAGCAGTCGGGAACAAAATCGGTGAAAGGTGCTGACCTGCACACGACACCCCGGCATAAGCAACTGGACTCGCGAAGCCATTTCGCGAGCTGCCTTGTTAGTGAAAGTCAACGCGAGAATTGTTTCGGCGGGTACGCCACGTTCAATCAATCGGGCGATGCGGTGAGTAATAACACGTGTCTTACCGGATCCCGGTCCGGCAAGGACAAGTAGAGGCCCTTCAAAATGTTCCACGGCTGCCTGCTGAGCAACCGTCAGCGATTGAGACATAGAGTGTGCAACCTGCCAGATTTGTCGTCCTGCCTTCCTTAGACAACGACCGTGCGACCAGAGCCGGGACCTGACGGAGTTGTTTATCGCAGCGCCGACCGGGGACTGCTCAAACTGGGTGCATGGGTGGCACTATCGTACCGTTACCGGCCCTGCGTCCAACACCACGGTACCTCAGGCTGTCCTTTCCTGCGGAAATCTACTTTTCGAATTCGTCAATCGTGATCTTCAAATCCCGTAACTGCTGGTCGTCCACTGGTGACGGGGCTCCTGACAGCAGATCTGATGCTCGCTGAGTTTTTGGAAAGGCGATTACGTCACGGATGTTGTCCTCACCGGTGAGTAACATGACCCAGCGGTCGAGGCCCAGTGCTATGCCCGCATGGGGTGGTGCCCCGTGACGTAGCGCTTCCAGCAGGAAGCCGAAACGCGACTCTGCTTCGTCTGAGGAGATCTTTAGCATGTCAAAGATCTGCTGCTGCGTCTTGGAATCATGAACACGGACGCTTCCACTGGCAGCTTCGTTACCGTTGACAACTAGGTCGTACGAATCGGCCCGGACTTTATCAGGATTTGACACCAGGTACTGCAGATCGTCACCGTTCGGCTGACAAAACGGGTGGTGTTCGGCATCGTACCGCTCAGCTTCTTCGTCCCAGGTGACCAGCGGGAAATCGACAACCCACAAGGCATTGAAATCGGCAGGATCGTAAAGCCCCAATTCATGGCCAAGACGGTTACGCAGCGCAGCGAGAGCTGCTGAGGTCACAGCCAGCTTGTCGGCAACAAACAACAGCAGGTCGCCATCTTCGCCATTCATGAGTCGGATAATTTCCTTCTGCTGATCCTCTTGGAAGAATTTTGCAATGGTGGATTCAAGATGACTTCCGGCCACCTTCATATAGGCAAGGCCTCTGGCACCATAATCACTGACGAACTCTTTGAGGTCTTTGTCGAGCAGCCGACGGCTGTATTTCCCTGCAGCACCCTTCGCATTGATGCCGCGAACACGGCCACCATTGTCTATCACAGACCTGAACACACCAAAGTCGCTGGCTGCCGCCGGTTCTCCGACGTCGATGATTTCCATGCCGAAACGCAGGTCAGGTTTGTCGGTTCCGTAGCGTTCCATGACTTCCGCATAAGTGAAACGCGGCAGCGGTATCGGCAGGTCGATTCCTTTCACTTGTCGGACGACACTCGACACCAAACCATCAATGAGTGACAGGATGTCGTCGCGGTCAACAAACGACATTTCTACATCGATTTGAGTGAACTCCGGTTGCCGGTCAGCTCGCAGATCTTCGTCCCGGAAACAACGGGCGATCTGGTAGTAGCGATCGAAACCAGAGACCATCAGTATTTGTTTGTATATCTGAGGCGACTGAGGCAAAGCATAAAAACTTCCCGGATGCACTCGACTGGGTACAAGATAATCGCGAGCACCTTCCGGCGTACTGCGACCCAGTATCGGTGTTTCAATCTCAAGAAACCCGCGCTCGTTAAAATAGTCGCGGACTGCCTTAGTCATCTGATGACGGACGAGGATATTTTTCTGGAGTTGGTCTCGACGCAGGTCGACAAAGCGGTGTGTCAGGCGCAGTTCCTCGTTCGGCAATTCTGATCCGTCGAGTTCGAATGGTGGTGTCTTGCTGCTGCTCTGGACGGTCAGTTCGTGGGCTCGGACTTCGATGTCGCCGGTGGCCAGTTTTGGATTGACAAGCTTGTCACCACGATAGCGCACCTCGCCTCGGATCCGGATTACATCCTCGCGCCGCAGCTTACGTGCGACCGAATCAATCTGGCTGTTCTGTTCGGTATTGAAAACGACCTGAGTCCTGCCGTAACGATCACGGAGATCGACGAAGACAAGGTTTTCGCCGTGGTCCCGATAGCTGTGGACCCAGCCGCAGAGGGTAACAGATTGGTCCACGTGGTCGCGCCGGAGCTCGCCGCAGGTATGGGTTCTCAGCACAATTCAAGTCCGAAATGCGTCCGTCTCGAGCGGATCAAGTGACAGTGAATGGCCTTGCAGACGGTCAGGCGCAAGGTCAAAAGCGTGATTATAGAGTCGCATCCAGCCGCGGCAAATCGTCATTGAACGATGATGCCCGTCGCAAACAGGGTGGACCCCGCGCCGTCAGGGCTGTCGTTCCAACACAATAGCCACAACCTCGATCATCTCAGTTGACACTTGCACAGGAATTACGAATAAGTCGCACTTCGGAAACCCATGACGAAATCCAGGAAACGTATTACGGTGAATCATACCGCTGATCTGACAGTCAACAATATTTTTGCTTCGGAGATCCATTGCAATCTGGACGTGCCCAGCCTCTACGAACACGCAATTCGTTATGAACCCGGGACCACGATGTCTGATACCGGTTGCCTGATTGCTTATTCCGGCGACAAAACCGGTCGCTCCCCGGATGACAAGAGAATTGTCCGACATCCATCATCGGAGAAGGATGTTTGGTGGGGACCAGTGAATTTTCCCCTGGATGAGCTTACGTTTGCTATCAATCGTGAACGCGCGATTGATTATCTCAACACACGACCACGCCTGTACTGCGTTGATGCCTTCGCTGGCTGGGATCCCGGTATGCGTCTGAAGGTTCGTGTGATTTGTGCGAGGCCATATCACGCACTGTTTATGTTTAACATGTTAATTCGGCCGACGGATGAAGAACTGGCGGATTTCGGAGAACCGGATTTTGTGATCTTCAACGCCGGAGGATTTCCGGCCAACCGCTACACCACCGGTATGACGTCGCGTACAAGTGTTGATTTAAGTCTGGAGCTTCGTGAAGTGGTACTGCTGGGGACAGAGTATGCCGGTGAAATGAAGAAGGCCGTTTTTACGTTCATAAATTACCTGTTGCCGAGTCGTGGCATGCTGTCCATGCACTGCTCTGCGACAAGAGATAAAGAAAGTGGTCAGTCGTCTGTGATGTTTGGCCTGTCGGGAACGGGCAAAACGACACTCTCCGCCGATCCGAATCGATTTCTGGTGGGCGACGACGAGCATGGGTGGTCGGACAAGGGCATTTTCAACATCGAAGGTGGCTGCTACGCGAAGGCCGTGTATCTAACCCGTGAGTCAGAACCGGAAATCTTCGACGCACTTCGTTTCGGAGCCGTCCTGGAAAATGTGGTTTACGATCGTGCTCATCACCTGGTGGACTTCAACGACACCTCAATCACCCAGAACACACGTGGGGCGTATCCTATTCACCACATGCAAAATGCAAAGATTCCATGTGTGGCCAAACATCCCTCGGATGTGATTTTTCTGACCTGCGACGCGTTTGGAGTTTTGCCGCCGGTCGCAAAGTTGAGTCCCGAACAGGCGATGTATTATTTCATCAGCGGCTACACGGCCAAAGTGGCTGGGACAGAAATGGGAGTGAACGAACCGGAAGCTACGTTTTCGCCGTGTTTCGGCGGACCATTTTTGGTCTGGCATCCGTCTCGATACGCCGAACTGCTGGCTAAGAAGATCAAACACCACAATGCCGCGGTTTGGCTGGTAAATACGGGCTGGTCGGGCGGCTCTTACGGTGTCGGCAGTCGCATGCCACTGCGGTTCACTCGCGCAATCATTGACCAGATTCACTCCGGCGCCCTGCATACTGCCCCTATTGACACCGACGACGTTTTCGGCCTGGCTGCGATAACACAGTGCGCTGGTGTACCAAATGAAATGTTGCAGGCAAAGCTTTCCTGGCGGGAGCCCGCCGAATGGGAACACACCGCCCGGCAACTGGCCCAGCGTTTCCACAAAAACTTCGAGACATATGCAGAACACACAGATGATGCGGTAAATGCGGCCGGGCCGAAGTAGCGTACAGCCCGTCCAAGTTACCATCCCACACAACACCGGCGAAGTCGGCTGACTAAATCAATCGCAACGTATAATTCTATGAAATCTGAGACGATTTGGTTGAGATGATGTCAGCTTTTCCCATGCTTTCAGGTCACATACCTCCCAGCCTTGCCGGAAGGAACAAGAAGCGTCCTGAGTTCGAGAGGCTTTGTGAGTGGGGGGAATACTGGACTGGTCTGATTTTGACAGGCCTGCGTGGTATTGACAAGATGGTACTCCCGGAGACACCCAAACCGTTCCTGAAGTGGTCGGGTTGGCTGTGGCCTTGTCTTTCGGAGTCCTCGAATCTGAAAGATAGGCGAATGGATTGTCGATTTCTGACATGCGTGTCGGTGGTGACATTCAACAATACTGTCGACATCGGCATAGCATCGTTTGGACTCGAAAAGCCTGCAGTTGAACAGATTCAGCCTGGTTTTAGCTGTCTTTCTCACTTGTTCCAGATGGTGTCCAGGGTGGTAGAGGACAAACTCAAGGAAGTCCTGATTCGCTGTCAAATCCATGACATTATGTTCGCCCGTGATGAAGCTAAGGTGCTCCACAATCATTCCAGCCAGAACCACTACGGAAGGCGTTCGTTTGCCGATTCACTGATGGAACGATTCAATTTGCCTCAACCGAAAGAAGCATAAACAGCGAACATGCCAGAACTCGTAATTTCACCGCTCAACAGCCGTCATCTTGAGCTGCATGGTCGCATGGTTGGCTTTGCCGGCTGGAGATTGCCCGTGCAGTACACCGGGATCAAACAGGAGGCAAATGCCGTTCGTTCCACCGGTGGAGTCTTTGACATCTCTCATATGGGGCAGCTTTTTGTTCGGTCAACAGTTTCAGGCACCACCGCAGCGGCGCTTGAGCGCGTATTGACCTCCTCTGTGAGTTCGCTACAGCCCGGTGAAGGGCAATACAGTCTGATGCTGAACAAGGCCGGTGGAATCATCGATGATCTCATTGTCTACTGTCTTGACGACGTGACTTTCTTCCTCGTTGTGAACGCATCGAAGATTGATGAAGACTACGAATGGCTGGCTCAGCAACTGCCGGCCGATATGATACTGGAGAACGTCAGCAGTCAGTTTGGTGGCATTGCTGTACAGGGTCGGGAATCAGTGAAGTGGTTTACATCAATCCAGCGAACGACCGGCGAACAGAACCCCGTAAACCTCCCGGATCGATTCGGGATTCTTGATCTGCCTTGCGGTACCGGGCGACTCCTTGTATGTCGCACCGGATACACCGGTGAAGACGGTTTCGAGTTGTTCAGTACGCCTGAATTCTTAGGAAACTGGTGGGATGCAGCTGTTGCAGCTGGGGCGACTCCCGCCGGACTTGGTGCACGCGACATTCTGCGGCTTGAGAAATGTTATCCGCTCAATGGACACGATCTGACGCCCGAACGCACGCCAATCGAATGTGGCCTGCGATTCGCTGTCGACCTGGAAAAATCGGATTTTAATGGTAAGTCGGTGCTGGATGAGCAGCAGAAGCACGGTGTGCAGCACCGGCTGGCGGCTGTCCGACAGACCGGCAAGGCACCTCCACCGCGTGCCGGATATGGTATTTCATCCGGTGGACACGTGGTGGGAGCCGTGACGAGTGGCGGTGTGTCACCCACTTTGGAATGCGGCATTGCATTGGTCTGGATTCAGGCCGGGCACCACACTGTGGGAACCGAATTGAACATGGAAATCCGAGGAAAATATTTTCCGTGCAGGGTGGTGAAGAAGCCATTCGTTTAGGATTCCATCTGCCGACATCTTTGACTGGTGAGAATGTCCGGTTTAGGTAGCTGTCAGGAGAATCTCATGAGCATTCCCAAGAACCTCAGATACTCGGAGTCCCACGAATGGGTTCGAGACGATGGAGATGGTGTGGTCACAATCGGTATCACGGATTTTGCTCAGGAAAGAATGACAGAACTCGTTTATGTCGAGCTTCCGAATGCAGACCGTGAAGTTGAGGCTGGTGATGAGCTTGCAATTGTGGAGTCCGTGAAATCGGCGAGTGATATTTATACTCCGGTCAGCGGAGTCGTAACCGAAGTGAATGTTGCCCTTGATGATGATCCGACACTCGTCAATACAGCTCCTTACAGCGATGGCTGGCTGTTTCGTGTCCGAGTGAGCGATCCAGCGACACTGGATTCCATGATGGATGCCGCGTCTTACGGACAGTTTGTCAGTGAATAACATGCGCCAGAGGTCCGGGATACAAGAGAGCAGAACCACACACGGGAAGCCTGCCCGGTGGCGGTGCAAGGTTGCCACCGGGTCACACAAGTTTTTCCGGGAGACAGTCCAAGATGACTGATGTCGTCGCAAACGCACCAGAGACAACCTTTCGTTTTGCTCGCCGACACCTCGGGGTATCTGACGCTGATGCTGCAGAGATGGTGCGGCAGGTTGGTTATGCGAGTGTGAGCGACCTCATCGATGCCGCGGTTCCGGCGGGAATCCGGCGACAGCAGCAGTTCGTCAGATTACCGGAGGCAAAGACCGACCAACAGGCTTTGCGTGAGTTGGCAGACTTGATGGACCAGAATCAGCAGATTCGATCGTTGATCGGTGCTGGTTACTCGGCCTGCGTTACACCACCCGTCATTCAACGGAATATCCTCGAGAACCCGGGTTGGTACACAGCCTACACGCCCTACCAGCCCGAAATCTCCCAGGGGCGACTGGAGGCCTGTCTCAACTTCCAGACACTCATCACGGAACTCAGCGGTCTGCCGATCTCTAACGCTTCGCTTCTGGATGAACCAACTGCCGCGGCTGAGGCGATGGCGATGTGCATTGCGTCACAACGTGGTGCCAAACGGTTTCTGGTATCTGCTGAATGTCATCCTCAAACGATCGCTGTACTCCAAACGCGCGCTGAACCAGTGGGTATTGCGGTCGAAGTCGGAGACGAACACCAGTGGACGATTGATAAGTCGACAGCCGGGATTCTGCTGCAGTATCCTGGGACAAGTGGAGGCATTGGTGCACCCGCAGCGAGCCTGGAACGGGCACGCGAAGCCGGCATCAAAACGGTGATGGCCTGTGATTTGCTGGCATTGATGCTCTTGAAATCCCCTGGAGAGATTGGGGCGGACATTGCCGTCGGCAGTGCCCAGCGATTCGGTGTTCCGATGGGATTCGGAGGGCCGCATGCCGGTTGGATTGCGTGTACGGATGAACTGAAACGCAGGCTGCCAGGTCGAATCGTGGGAGTATCCCGCGACGTTGCAGGGCGACGGGCGTACCGGTTGTCATTGCAGACACGTGAGCAGCACATCCGGCGTGAGAAGGCCACAAGCAATATCTGTACGGCTCAGGTACTGCTGGCAGTCGTCGCCGGGATGTTCGCATCGTGGCACGGCCCCAATGGTCTGCGAATGATTGCTCGACGCATCCATGATTTGACATGCCAGCTCGCCAGGGGGCTGATTGATGCCGGCTTCGAACTTCGACACTCATATTTTTTCGATACGATTCGAGTCGTTAAAAAGGGCGACATGCTTGATGCCGCGCTCGCGGCCGGATTTAACCTGCGTCGGTTTGACAATGGTGACACTGGAATTTCGCTGGACGAACAGAGCACCATTCAGGAAGTGATGCACCTGCTCGAGGCATTGACCGGCTCCGGTCACATTATGTCTGGCAGCAATGAATTGCATGTCCCGGGCCTGCTCCAGCGTCAGGGAGAAGTACTGAGCCAGTCGGTATTTCAGTCGTACCACACCGAAACGGAAATGATGCGTTACATGCGCCGGTTGGAATCCCGCGATCTGGCACTCAACACCAGCATGATTCCTCTGGGATCCTGCACAATGAAGCTCAACGCGGCAGCAGAAATGATGCCGCTGAGCTGGTCGAGTGTCAGTCAGCTGCATCCTTTTGTCCCGGCCGAGCAATCACTCGGTTATCGGTCGATGATTAAACAGCTGGAATCCTGGCTGGCCGAGTGTACCGGGTTTGACGGAGTGAGCGTTCAGCCCAACGCAGGTTCTCAGGGAGAACTCGCCGGCCTGCTGGCAATTCGCCAGTTTCATCGGACACAGGACCAGGTGCGCGACGTGTGTCTGATTCCAGTGTCGGCACATGGAACCAATCCGGCGAGCGCCGTGATGGCCGGAATGAAAGTCATTCCGGTTCTCTGTGACGACGAGGGCAACATCGACGTACGTGACCTCAAGACTCAGTCGGTAAAGCACAGCGGGCGACTGGCAGCATTGATGATTACCTATCCGTCGACACATGGCGTTTTCGAATCAGAGATTCGTGAAATCTGCGACATCGTGCATGAGCACGGTGGACAGGTCTATATGGATGGAGCCAACTTAAACGCTCAGCTGGGACTCTGTTCGCCGGCCGAACTGGGGGCGGATGTCTGTCATCTCAACCTGCACAAGACATTTTGTATTCCGCACGGGGGTGGTGGCCCCGGTGTTGGACCGATTGGTGTGGCCGGGCATCTTGTTGAATTCCTGCCGGGCCATCCGTGGAAGCTGAACCGCGGGGATGGAGCTGTTTCCGGAGCACCCTACGGCAGCGCAAGCATTCTGACAATTTCATGGATGTATATTGCCATGATGGGTGCCAAAGGGCTGACTCAGGCCACGCGGCTGGCGATTGTGAACGCTAATTATATTGCACACCGACTCCAGCCGTATTTCCCCATACTTTACCGGGGCGACGAAGGCCTTGTGGCCCATGAATGCATTCTCGATCTGCGGCCACTATGTCAATCAACCGGACTGGTGATTGACGATGTCGCTAAACGACTGATGGACTTCGGGTTTCATGCCCCGACGATGTCCTGGCCGGTAGCGGGGACACTGATGATCGAGCCGACCGAGAGTGAGTCGCGGGCCGAACTGGATCGGTTCTGTGATGCGATGATTGCGATTCATGCAGAAATGAAAAACGTCGAGTCCGGCAGCGTCGCGGCAGAAGACAGCATTCTGAGGCATGCGCCGCATACAGCCGAATGTGTCAGTGCCGACGATTGGGAACGCAGCTATCCGAGGTCACAGGCGGGGTATCCGGTGTGGTGGCTTAAGGACTTCAAGTATTGGCCACCGGTTGGGCGACTGGATCAGGCATTCGGCGACCGCCATCTGGTGTGCACATGTTTGGATGCGGCGGCGTACACAGAGGCCGAAACACCGTGACGCCGGCTGTGTCAGCTGAGCAGATGAAACAGACAGTACCATCGTCTCGGCGGACCGTTCTCAGAATCCGCCAGAGCGTTCCTTCGTGTGGTCCGTACGGCGTATGTCCCTTCGTTTCGTTGTGAACTGTCTGACACATCGAAGAGAGTGAAATCTCAGGTGATTCTGCAGCTCAAAGAGACTACGAAAGGTCAGCTCGGCCACAAACAGATTTGCCAAAAATAAAAAGCCGAATCGAAAGGTGGCGATTGTATTCTGTTCCCCGGAACAGCGGTTTTCGAAGGTCAGTAAATTATGCATTTTGTGTGATGCAGAAACTCAGCAGAGTCAGACTGTTGGTTCGAACCCAAACCGGACGAATCTGATGTTTTCAAACTAGACATCCCGCGGAATGACACCTTCAACATGGACATAGGCAAGTGCTCGGCAGATTTGTTCGAGGATCCAGACTGTTTCACCAAAGTCGATTGGATCGACGTCTTGTAACTGCTGCTCTCTCCTGAACAGAGTCCGGAACCTCACGAGCCATGTTACATCCGTTTTGCGAGATTCTGTGAATCATTCACAGTTCGAAGGTTCGTCGCGTCCACCGGGCGACTGGGTTCCAGGTCGGCAACAGGATTCTGCCGGTATTACTCTGCCGCATAGAGGATGCACCCACATTGGCGACAGGTAACAAAATCCCCGATTTTGATCCGCACGCAGTCCTGGGCAATGACTCTGGTATTGCAGGCCAGACAAAATGCGTCCTGGACCTCCGACAGTGCGCCTGAGTTCATGGATGCTCGCAGGCGTTTGTAGGCAGCACGCGACTCACCGCCAGGAATTGCGGATTCGGCTTCACAGATTTCGCGGTGGAGCCGATCAATTTCCTCTCGGATACCTTGTTCTTTTTCCTGGAACTCGGTTTCAATTTCATTGCAGCGTTGAATGAACTGTGCGACTTCCTCTTCGGCCGTTTTTAGCACAGTTCCGACTTCGTCGACCTGCGTCAGCAGCCTGAGGACTTCGTCTTCGGTGACGTTGTTGGCCAATTGTTCCGATCCCAGTTGTCCCTGAATAATGTCGTATTCCTTGTTGGAACTCGCTTCATTCAGGTGTCTGGTCAGCTTGAGAATCTCGGCTTCGTGCGACGCGAGGTTCAATGACTTCTGGTCAGCCGTCTTGCGGAGCGTTTTGATCTGGTCTTTCTGACTGACACAGAGTTGTTCTGCAGCGGTGATCTTTCTTTTTGCTGCGGCAATACGGCTGGGACCATGGGTGAGAAGCGATTCGGCGTCTTCCAGCTGCTGAAGCAGGTGATGCAGTTGCTGCAGGGCCTGAGATGTTTCAACAGCCATGTGAAAGAACTCCGTGAAACGTGTGGCGAATCGAGCTGAGTCTCCATTCTAACCTGCATTCCGAAGTTTCTCTACAACGGGTGGTTAAACAGATTTGATTCCTGAGAACGCTACCGCCGAAATCAACCGAAACACTGACTGGCCGGACGGCATTGTCGTTGGGCCCGACAGGAAATCCTGCACACAGGGCTGATCAGTGGCCGGCCACGGCGGTGATGCCTTCGAGGAAGCCCTGCAGCTGACGGCTGCGAACCGGATGCTGAAGCTTGCGAACTGCTTTCGCCTCGATTTGCCTGACGCGTTCACGTGTGACCTTGAATACACGACCGACTTCTTCCAGCGTATAGGTGTATCCGTCCCCCAACCCGTAGCGAAGCTTGATGATTTCGCGTTCCCGATACGTCAACGTCTTCAGGACCGAATCAATCTTGTCCTTGAGCATCTCCGACGCGGCGTTGCTGACCGGACTGTCGTTGCTCTTGTCTTCCACGAACTCGCCGAAGCTGTTGTCTTCACCTTCACCAATTGGTTTATCCAGGCTGATCGGCTGCCGCGAGATCCGCATCACTCGGCGAGCCTCTTCGATTGGAACATCCGCGACTTCAGCCATTTCTTCTACGGTCGGCTCACGACCCTTCTCCTGTAACAGATCACGACCGGCTGCTCGCAGTCGCGACATGGTTTCAATCATGTGAACGGGGATACGAATCGTGCGCGCCTGATCAGCGATCGCCCGTGTGATCGCCTGACGAATCCACCATGTTGCGTAAGTCGAAAACTTGTAGCCTCGGCGATATTCATACTTGTCGACTGCTCGCATCAGGCCGGTGTTTCCTTCCTGAATCAGGTCGAGAAACGTGAGGCCCCGGTTGCGATATTTCTTGGCGATCGAGACGACCAGCCGCAGGTTACCCCCGGACAGATCTCGCATGGCCTTTTCGTATTCTTCGTACCGCAGTTGCAGGAAGTCCATCTTTTCGGCAAGTGAGTTGGGAGATTCCATTGTCAGACAGATGAGGTCATCCAGTTCTTTTTGCATGGCGACCTGTTCGTCTTTCGCCGAATCCAGATTCTGCAGGTTGCGAATTTGATCCTGCAAATCGACCATGCGAGCGGAAATCTGCTGGAGACGTTTCATGCAGGGCAACAGTCGCTGAGTTCGCAGGCTGAGTTCTTCCAGCAATGTCACGCTGCGGCGACGTCGCCGAGCGATCTTCTTCAGCACATCGCGACCTTTTTCGCTGTCCAGACCGACTGACTGAGCTGCGGCAAAATCGGTGAGATCCCGTTCGCGAATGGAGGCTACGGTAACCAGGTTATGAGGCAGACGGCCCTGAATCTGGTCTTTTTCCAGACTCTCCGTCATCGACACCTTGATCGTGCGGTCGAACGGCAACTTGCTCCGAGAAACCTGTGTCAGGGTTTCGAACGCGAAGTTCATTGCGAAATCGCAACACAACAGGGCACGACGGAAGCGACGCCTTGTCACTTCAATCTGCTTCGCCAGAAAAATTTCTTCTTCACGGGTCAGCAGCGGGATTTCACCCATCTGCGTGAGATACATTCGAATAGGATCTTCGGTCCCTCGCGCATCCTCTTCGAGACGGATTTCCGTTCGTTGACGCCTGTTGGTGGCAATGGGTTCATCCACTACGGGGTCGGTCGTCAGCTGCAGTCCGAGTTCTTCCAGGGACATCAGCAGGTGATCCAGTTTCTCGGGAGTATTTGCTTCGTTCGGGAGATACTGGTGGACCTGTGAAAAGTATAAATGTCCCTGTTTGAGTCCGGTGGAAATTAACTGACTTAGTGATTCATCTAGGCGGTGCATGTGACTGTGGCTCCTCAGCGATTACTTAAGAGAGGGGGGCTCATTCCCCATCTGACTCTGTCGAAAATTGTATGTTCGGCGGAGTGCTTCTTTTGCGTCGCTGTTGAGTGTGCTCGATGACGTTTCCGTCTGAGACATTTTATGTGTCGACTGCAAAGTGTGGTATCTGGCGCGCCGTTCAAGCAGTGGGCGGAGAACCCGTTCCAGATGCAGCGGCACGGATGCGCCGCTGCCCTCCTCAGCAGCTGATTGCTCAACCATGAGGTCGGGAACTCCTTTCTCCTTGGCCGAATCGGCGACCGCGTTTGCCAGTGAAAGAACTTCAGAACTGGAATTTGCGGCAGTTACAATTCGGTGAAATTCCGGAAGTTCTCCGGCTTCCTCCAAATCAAAACACAACTCCAGCAGTCGCTTGTGCTGAGGCTGCTCAAAATCATCCGGTCCGATTTGATGCTTGATGTAACATGTATGCTGCGGACAGCTGACAATAATCTCCAGCAACTCTCGTTCTGCCCGATCCAGTCGTGTTTTCAGGACCGGAACGACTGTTCTGGAATGTTCCTTATCCTGCCGAAATGTTCGGCGCGTTGAATTTCGGCGACGCAGCTCCTTCAACTGCTGCCGGGCTCGAAGTTCGTCGGTTTGAATCAGTCCGCAGACCCGACGCATGATCAGGTCTTCGCGAACCGTGTCGTACAGTCCAGTGCCCGCCGCAAGAAAATCCAGCATTTCGTTGAGTACCTGCTGCATACCATGAACCGATGTCGTTCCATGTCGTGACAAAACTGTCTGCAACTTGTATTCCCATGCTTCAGGTGCTGAATCGATCAGCTCCTGAAAATCGTCGGCAGTATGTTGTTCCAGATAGTCTGCCGGATCCTGTCCATCGGCCAGTGTGAGCACCCGCAGATCCACATCACGTGCCAAAAAACGAATCACGGATCTCTCCGCTGCTCGCTGTCCGGCTTCGTCCCCGTCATAATTGAGTACGATTTTTTGTGCGAATCGGTTGAGAAAACGCACGTGGTCATCGCTCATTGCTGTTCCGAGCGTGGCCACGACATTGGTGATCCCCGCCTGGTGACAGGCAATGCAGTCCATGTATCCTTCCACCACAATTACCGCTTCAGTCTTCCGGATGAATTCCCTTGCCTTGTCGAATGCATACAAAGTTCGGCGTTTGTGGAAAATGCTGGTTTCAGTTCCATTCCAGTATTTTGCGTCGCTGGTGATGTTGCTTCCTGGCAACAGGCGTCCACCAAATGAAACAGTCCGGCCTCGTTCGTCAACAATCGGAAAAATCAGACGACCGATAAGATTGTCGTAGCGACGGCCATCCCCTCCTTCTCCCGCCAGACTCACGTCGACCAGCTGTTTTCCGGTAAACTGACCCTGAGCCAAATTCAGTAACCACGTCCAGTCCTCCGGATGATATCCCAGACGGAATCGCCGGATCGTTTCGTCGCTCACATTTCTATCTGCAAGGTAATTTCTTGCCAGTTGCGCTTCCGGTCCTGTCCGTAATGACTGATGCATCAGATTGGCCGCCCATTCCGTCACCTCAATGAGATTCGTTTTGTCGCTGCCAGACGGTCCGTTATGTTGTTTGTTCTTCCAGGTGACGGGAAGCTCAATTCTGGCACGTTCGGCCAGGATTTTGACGGCTTCGGGAAAACTCACTTTTTCGATTTCCTGTACCCAGGTGAAACAGTCTCCACCCTGGTCACAGACCCAGCATCGATATGTCTGACGATCAGGATAGACGTTGAACGATGGATTATGGTCGTCGTGAAACGGACACAATCCCTTGAAGTCACGTCCATTGGGGATGAGAGCGATTGTGGAAGCAACGAGTTCCACCAGATCCGTGCTGGTGCGAATCTGCTGCTTGAGATCGTCCCCAAAACCTGTCATCGACACGAGTGAACTCCGGCGCGGGAACTGCCCCGATTTTTGCTATGACGAACCCGGGAAACTTCAGTCTCGACCGAGGTGACAGACGCCGGTAAAAGTGGTCAAACAGAATTGGTCTGGCGTCTAATAATTCTACCCGTCTAGTAGTCCACGTCAAGAAAATGGAGCCCCCAGGGAAGGACAAACTGGCCCACGCGGTGTCAGATCACTGATAATGTTCAGACTCTGACTGATCCGCGAAGAGAACCGAATCGACGGTGGCTGAGTCATCGTCAAACAGTCCGCAAATTGTATAGTGTGCCAGAGGTGTCTCCTCAGCCGGCGTTGTCAGTTCTCCGGGACCCTGTTAACGGACGTGGCGCGCAGCCAATGATCGTTATCCGTATTTTCCGGATTCAACACAACAGGCTGCATTCACCGGGGACGCCGCACGAGAGGAACTGCGGGAATCAAGGCCGTGACGAAACCCATCATCGCGATCACTACTGGAGATGTCGCCGGAATAGGCCCGGAAATCGTTCTGAATGCGGTTCAGGATGTCCGGGTCCTCCGCAGCTGCCGACCGGTCATCATCGGGCATCCGGAAATACTATCCCGAGCGGCACGGCTCCGCCCGACAGTTGGTGAATGGACTACCGTCAGTGTGTTGGAAGCTTCGACCGGCCGAAAGTCCATGGAGTCCGTTCTTGCAGCATTGCCCGCCGGTGCTGTCCCTGTAGTCAATCCATGCAAAGATGCCGTTCTAAATACACGACCCGGCGAAGTCTCAGCAGCCGCGGGAGCTGCGTCGTTCCAATGTCTTACAACAGCCATAGAGCTGGCACTGGCAGGATCCGTCTGCGGTATCGCCACCGCTCCACTGAATAAGGAAGCCCTGCACGCTGCGGGACATAATTATCCCGGCCACACTGAGATTCTGGCCGCTCAGTGCGGTGTCACCGAGTTTGCCATGATGCTGCACCTGTCGGAATCCCGACTGCAGCCGCTGAGACAAATTTTTGGTTCAGAAGGAGCAGACTCAGAATGCGGCGGTTACGGACTCAGTATTGCTCACGTTACGCTGCACACGTCCATCAACAGTGTCCCCCGCTTGCTGACACGGGATTCCATTATCGCCACGACGATCCTCATGAGGGATTTCCTGCAGCGACTGGGCTCACGCCGACAGTTGATCGCTGTTGCGGCGTTGAATCCTCATGCAGGAGAACACGGGCTGTTCGGGGATGAAGAATCAACGCTGATTGCACCAGCCGTCGAATCCGCGCTGCAACTGGGTTGCAACGTCACGGGCCCACTGCCGGTAGATACGCTCATCCGTCGTGGCTTTGGAGGTGAATTCGACGGAGTGGTTGCCATGTACCACGACCAGGGTCACATCCCGATAAAGCTGATTGGCTTTGATTCAGCCGTCAACATTACGCTGGGCCTGCCGATCATACGAACGAGTCCCACACACGGAACGGCCTTCGATCGAGCCTGGAACCCTGCCACACCAGCCGATCCAGCCGGGATGATTGAGGCTGTTCTCACGGCATCGCAACTCGGTTCAGTCCCGGTATGATGTCCGTTTTCACCAGGACTGTTGGTGTTCTGGCCCAAATTTATCCTGTCGATCGTCCCAAGAGATATTCAATGAGTACGACGTCAAAACTGTCGCAGCAGCACGGTAATTAGCAGGCAGCCGAATTAATCTCCCCCCAGCCAGACTCCAGAAAACTGTTGTGAACCACAACGATTTACGAGAATCTCCAATGATCGAAATCGAGTGGGCGTAGGTAAGGATTCTGTGGCTAAAGTGCGCCACGACAACAGACCTAAGGACTGATTCATAAAGAATTTACGAGCGAGCAGTCGAGTCGGGATTCTCAACATTCATTTGAGGTGTCACTGAGTCATGGGTCAGGGAAATCCAGTTCTGCGTGTATCTGGCGGCGTACCATGGTGGTTGTGGTTGGCGGCGCTGCTTGGTACGGCGGCGGTCGTACTGGGAATCGTCACAGGTCAGGATGAGGAAACTGCATCCGAGACTTTCGATCGGGGACTTAGAGCCGCCGTCGCGAAGCAAGATATGGCAGAATTAAAAGAGTGCATCGAAACGCTCAAACTGCACAAGGACACGGAAGATGCGGTCGCTGTTCTAAAAGGAGTCGAAGCCGTGATGACAAGACGCTACCCCCGCGCCGTGCAAATTCTTGAACCGTTTCTGGATCACCCGGATGAGAAATACAGTCAGCTGGCTCTGAATTCCTCGGCTCATTCGTACGAGAGAATGGGTAATTCGGCACGCGCTCGTCAGCTGTATCTGAAGTCCGCTGAGGCCGATACGTCAGACCTCGTACCACTCCTGCAGTTACTGCGGTTGTATGTTAGTTCGGGTGCATTGAAGACCGCACAGGAGACCGCAGACAAGATTTTCAGCCTTGATCCGAAGAATCGTGATGGGACCGAAGCGATAGCCATTATACAGCTTGCAATGGGGGATCTCGTCGAAGCCAGGGATACGTACGCTGCGATGCTGGAGACGGAGGGCGATCGGGCTGCAGCAAGCCCGCAAATGATTAAGAACTACATCACTGTCCTGATCAGGCTTGGTGAACCTGAAGTGGCCCTGGAGTTCGCACGACAAAACGAAGCGATCGCGGGCGGTGATAGGGAAATGAAGTTCGAGTTGTTGATGGAGACAAATCAAGTGGAGGAAGAAGTCGACGAACTATTACTGAAATTAAGAGTGCAAACTGACAGCCCACTGATCGCGGAGGTTATGGGTGCTCGTGCAATCAATGACGGTGACTGGGAACTTGCGGTTGGACTACTGAGTCAGGCGGCCCTGAAAATGTCACGGTCCATTCGCGTCTTTAAGCGTCTCGAACTGGCTGCGACCAAAAATAACCAGGCCGAACTGGCAGAGGCCTGTCGTGCGAATTTGGAGGGGATCCGTGACCTCGAGCAACGACAGATAGAAGCTGTGAACGCCATTGGTGATGATATGGAGGATCCTGAATTGCGGCTTACCGTTGCAGAGATTGCTGTTGAACTGGCGCGTCTCGGTGAAGCTGCACGGTGGGTGGATGCCGCAGCAATGGTGGCTCCCGACCGTCAGGTCGAAATTCTCGACCGCAAAATGGCAATTACGTTTCCGACCAAGCCACTTGTGCCCATCGGAGCGGCTTTCAGCAAGGCGGCGAAACGCGAGGCTGAGCCGAAGCAGAGTTCCGGTGGCCAAAGCTCGGCTGCAGATGAAACTGAAGCCAACGTGTCTGCCGAAGCAGCTTCGACGAGTGACGACACCGAACCTACCCCTCAAAACTTGACTAACGAAGCCCAAACCGACGCAACCGGGTCGGATGATGCCGCGGCCAACAACCCGGAATAATTCTGGTCACTGCGGTGCAGACCGTGTTTCCGGCAGACCGAGAGTCACCTCGGCGCCGGACGAACAACAGCCAATTCCAGTCGTCCTCGCATCAGCTTCAGGCACTTGATCGCCTGCCTGCTGGACCAGAAAGGGCGCGGCTGAATCTGTATGGTCGTGTCCGGCATATACGCCAAAGTCATTGAATAACAGCTTCTTGGCCATGCGGTAGTACCAGTTGCGCTCCGGGATTTCCTCTCCTGGGTGGAACTGCGATGTTCGGGAAATCATCGAACGCAGTTCCTGATGAGCTGTCTGACGGGCAGTGGAGTCTTTTGCGTTATGTTTTTTCACCAACTGCGTCAGCAGGTCAGGTCGTTCGAGCACGATACAACCACGCGTGGTCTCCTGTGACAACCGGCGGAAATCCGAAAGAAATTCGGAATGAGTGAACTTGTCGAACAGTGATCGGTCATCATTCTCCAGGTGAATGGATTCACGGGAAAACTGTACAATCGGACACGGTTCGATGTCGCCCCAGGGGCTGATATGGTGACTGATGCCGTTCGCCGCCGGACACAGGGCTCGTCCTTCGCCGTCATAGTACGCATCAATAATAATAATGGGTTTGCGAGCCCTCATGTCCACAACAAACTGTCGTGCTCGTCGTTGCTGGTCGGGCGTCAGACACAGATCAGGGGTCGCATCGGGACCCATGGGACGGTAGACGTGAAACCAAGTATACAGAACGCCCATTTCGATCAGGCGATCTATCCAGGTTTCCGTCAGCAAATCATCGATATTGGTGCGGCAGAGGCTTGTGCAGACGCCTGTCATCACGTTGTTTTTGAGGCAGTTTTCGACACCCGCCAGCGTGTTGTTATAGACGTCTGACCGACCTCGCCGTTCGTCGCTTATGATTTCGTTCCCTTCAACACTGATGAGTGGTGTCACATTCCCGAGATCGAACAGTTGTCTGGCTTTGTCATCTGTAATGAACTGGCCGTTGGTGAAGATCTGGAAATAGCAATCCGGATGGGTGGCCAGAATGTCGAAGAGTTCCGGATGCATGAACGGTTCGCCACCCACGATCCCAAAGAAACTGTTGCCCACCTGTTTGGCTTCGGTGATGAGACGGTTCATCGCCTTCAGGTCTATCGTCTTCTGTTTGTGCCCCACATCCACCCAGCAGCCCTGACATCGCAGATTGCAGCTGTTGATGATCGAAACGTAGAGGAATGGCGGGAAAAACTGCCCCTGTCGCATTCGTCGTTTATGAAGCAGGACAGACCGGGTTCCTTTCACACCCAGATTCCAGCACAGCTTCCAGAGCAGTCGTTTGTTGGTTTCCAACAGGACTCGCTTTGCCATTTGCAGCGTGTACATCAAAGTCCGCTCCGGAAGGGTTTAACTGAATTTGCGTGTGGAATGCAGGAAAGTGTCCGATGACGCTCTCAGGCTGCACGAACAGGCGGGGTCACATCCCTGATTATCTCTACTCGACCGGCTGATTCCCACCGCGAGTCCTGGAAATGCATTCAGGGAATGCCAGCCGGTGCAACGCCGGACAGCGAGGTCTGTCCGGAAACTCGTCTCAATGACCAATCACTGCCAGTCGGCGTCATTCACGTACACCCATGTACTCTATTCACTAGCGAAACATCGCGTCGAATAACCGCAGTTGAGCCATTCATGGCAGCTGGAACAGGGAGTCAGCAGCTTGTTAACCAAGGACCAGGAATGTACCGAGTTCCGCACGGAATGAACAATTCCCTCCTTGGCACAGGAAAAATCAGAGCAAACTGCTGTACCACACGACAAAATGGGGTACTCACTTCCGAAATTCCGGAAAAATTTGACGTGTGTCGTGGAACATCCTAGACTCTGCCACTTAACTCTTGGACTTGGAAGCCCTGTCCGGCAGAATGTCTGCTGGAGATGTCGTCTGAGACTGGATTCTTCGGGTTGCCATCCCAGTGGTGGAGCAACCGCTGGGGCCTTTGCAATAAATGGCCCGCCATCCTCTGAATTGTTGAAGCCCCGTTCACCGTCCCTGTTACGGTGACCTGACTGGAGGCTGGTCCATGCCCGTGTTGCCGCGGTGAGCGTCTAGTCCAGCCTGCTTGATTTGTCGCTGGTTCCCTGCGACAGAAGATATCTCCATTCCTCCCTCTGTATAGAAGAGAACAACTTGCAAGCCGTGTCAGAAATAACATTTGAAGACCTTGGCCTGAATTCGGATACAGTAAAGGCCGTTCGTAAGGCCGGGTATGAAACGCCCAGCCCCATTCAGAAAGAACTTATCCCAATCGCTCTGACTGGTAAGGACTGCATCGGTCAGGCTCACACCGGGACCGGAAAAACGGCCGCCTTTATGCTGCCGTCGATGGAACGAATTGACTGTCGTCGTCCCGGAGTTCAGTTGCTTGTCCTTGCGCCGACTCGCGAACTCACTGAGCAGGTATTGCTGGAATCGAAAAGACTCTGCGGTGGCAGGGTCAAAATTGGTATTGCCATTGGCGGACGCCCCATTCACAGTCAAATCAAAGCTCTGCAGAACGGAATACACGCAGTAATTGGGACACCTGGCCGAGTGATCGATTTGCTCCGCCGCAAAGCACTTGATCTGCGCGATCTGAAGATTGCAGTCCTGGACGAAGCCGATCGCATGCTGGACATCGGATTTCGACCTGACATCGAAAGAATCCTCAGCTACTGTCCTAAACAACGTCAAACACTGCTACTGTCGGCCACAGTGCCCGAACCCGTTGAGTGTCTGGCACGTCGCTACATGTCAGATCCGGAAATGGTCGACCTGTCCACAGACCGAGTCGTGGTGGATACCATTGAACAGTTCTATGTGACTGTCGATGAAGACCGCAAGGCGGCTTTACTGCTGCGTGTGCTTGCCAAGGAGAAACCGACACAAGCCATCGTCTTTACGCGCACGAAACGTGGAGCGGAGCGGCTGTTTGAGAAATTTTTGAAACGTCTGAAATCAAATCGGATCGCAGCCATCCACGGTGACCTGCCACAGCGCAAACGTGACCGTGTGATTCGTGATGTGCGGGCCGGAAAACTACGATTGTTGATTGCCACTGATGTTGTCGGACGCGGAATCGACATCAGCGGCATTTCGCACATCATCAATTACGATATCCCGGAGTACTGCGACGACTATGTTCATCGTGTTGGCCGCACGGGCCGGCTGTCCTCATCCGAAAATGGACGTGCGATTACATTTGTGACTCTGGCTCAGGGCAACGAACTGACCAATATCGAAATGCGGATCAACACGGTACTGCCGCAGTACACAGTGCCGGATTTCGAGTCGTTCCGACCTGCAGACCGCCCACGACGTCAGGTACGACGGTTTGGAACCACGTAGGGCTCGCGAGTAATATCAGTCAGGTTCGGCCCGTATCGGGAAATCTATTCATAGTCACCCGGCGAGGCTGCACTGTTGTCTCTGTTTCCGGAACCACCTTCAGGAGCAGTCCCCGGATCACAGCCGGCAAACAGCATGAATCCGGCACAAAGGCACATCATTCCAATCAATCGTGACATCATTTCTTTTTCCCTGAGCAGAATGTGCTGTCCACAAACCTGAACGACCAGAAAGGCCCTCCTGCGACGAAGCATTTCCGGGCCGCGCAAACTGATTTTTGTCATATTTTTTTGGGATCTGTCACGGATTGCAAGCAGGATCCTCCGCAAGTCTGAACGAACAACAGGTTACTCTTCGTTCAGTGCCCCTCAGTCCCTGAATCGGGAATTGTTACAATGCGGCACTGCATTCTATGATACAGGCAACTCGGTTCCATTTCTGACTCTGTTTCCGCTCATGACGTTGACTGCTGACGAACCGCGCCCGGATCCAGCTGACCCTTCGACTGTCCCGGCCGCCACCCGTGTGAGGAGTTTTCCCACAACACCCGGTGTTTACTTAATGAAGGATCGGCAGGACCGGGTGATTTACATAGGGAAGGCCGTCAATCTGCGCAGCCGAGCAGGCAGTTATTTCACCAGGGCGGCACAAATGGAGCGAAGGACCGCCGAATTAGTTCGGGAGATACACGACATCGACTGTGTCGAGACAGACAGTGAAGTTGACGCGCTGCTGATGGAGGCACGGCTGATCAAAGACATCCAGCCGAGATTTAACTCACAACTCAAAGATGACAAGACGTTCCCATACCTGCAGATTTCCACACGAGAAGATTTTCCCCGAATTGAGTTCACTCGAACGCCCGCCACAAAGAACGTCAGGCTGTACGGACCGTTTACCAATGCTGGTCAACTCCGCGGGATGATCGCCGTCCTGCAGAAGATCTTTCGCTTTCGCACCTGCAGTTTAGACATTGAAGAATCCGATGAACGCTGGTGCTGGTTTCGACCCTGTCTGCTGGCCAGCATCAATCAGTGTACCGCTCCGTGCAATCAGCGAATCAGCAAGAACGACTATCGGGACGATATCCGTCGTCTGCGACTGTTCCTGGATGGTGGTCGCGATCGCCTCCTGAAGCAAATGAATAAGGAAATGATACGGGCGTCAGAAGAACGTCGATACGAAAAAGCCGCCCGCATCCGGGACGACATCGAGGCACTCAAGGGTCTAAACCTTAAAGGGAATCTCGAAGAACATGCTCAGCCGGAGGTGTTTTATCACGATCCGAAGAAAGGACTGGCGGGACTAAAGAAGGTACTGCAACTGCCCAAACTGCCGCGGCTGATTGAGGGCGTTGACATCGCGCACCTGCAGGGTGGTGAAACAGTGGCGAGCCTCGTGCAGTTTATCGACGGACTGCCATTTAAACATGGTTACAAACGGTACAGGATCCGATCCGTCGAAGGAGTCGACGATTTCGCCTCCATGCGCGAAGTCATCACGCGACGATTTCGTCGATTGAGTCAGGAAGGTGAATCCTTTCCGGACCTGCTGCTCATTGATGGTGGCAGAGGACAGCTCAACGCCGTGATGAGTGTCATGGAACGAATGGAAATCGATCCACCCCTGACGATTTCACTGGCCAAACGCGAAGAAGAGATCTTCGTGCCCGGCCGGAGTCAACCTCATCGATTGAGTCGTCATTCGTATGCATTACGGCTGCTGCAGTACGTGCGCGATGAGTCGCACAGGTTTGCTCAGCATTATCACCATTTGCTCCGTGGTAAGGCGTCATTGGACCGATGACCTGTATATTTCTGTCTGGTCTTTATGCTTAACAGCTCTGTTTTACGCGAGTCAAAGTGCCTACCGATTCCGATCCATCGGTGAATTTTATGATTCCGCGGTTGATTCTGCTGGTTGCTGTTGGGGCAATCATCGCCGGAGTTTTGTCGGGAACGCCACTGCAAAGTGCCAATGATCGGTCGCGGTGGGCGACGGTATGGTCTCTGATCCATCGTCAAACATGGCAAATCGACGAAATCGACCAGGATCCTCGATGGTCCACGATCGACAAAGTGCGTCATCGAATGAACGATCAGGCGCCATGGCACTTTTACTCCTCAAAGCCACCGTTACTTTCTTCGATCGCCGCTGGCATCTATGGTGTTCAGCGGCGCATCCTCGGCGTCGATATTAAACGCGATACTCTCGGAGTAACGAGATTCACACTGCTGCTGCTCAATGGTCTGCCAATGGCACTGGCATTGTGGATGTTCCAGCGAATGTTGATGCGTCTGAATCTGTCGGTGTCCGCGCAGTGCTTTGTCCTGCTGCTGGCTGGATTTGGTTCGATGATCAACCCGTATCTGTCGACTCTGAATAATCACACTCCGGCAGCCATTTGCCTGTTGATCTGTCTGGTCACAATCGTACGAATCCAGCAGCACTCGCGGTCGCGTGATTATGCGTTGGTAGGGCTGACCGCGGCGTTGACGAGCTGCTTTGAGCTTCCGGCCGCTCTGTTCGGCATTGTATCATTTGTCTGGATGTTGAAGCGGGATGTCCGCAGGACACTTCAATGGTATGTTCCGGCGGCGTTGCTGCCGCTGTCTGCGTTTCTCATTACCAACTGGCTGGCGACAGGCGGTATCCGACCGTTCTATGCATATTATGGCACCGACAAGTACATCTATGTACATCAGGGAATTCCAAGTTACTGGAGTCATCCTCAGGGATTCGACGCCAATCATGAAGGCACACTGACATATCTGTTTCACTGTGTCATGGGACATCATGGCCTGCTCTCACACACGCCCGTATTCCTTCTCTCCGTGTCGGGCTGGCTGCGTTTCCGTCATTCCAAGGTACGCAGTGGTCTGAATGGAGTACTGCCGGTGGGAGCTGTTGTTTCTGCAGTCGTGCTGGGCTTCTATCTGTCGCGCACACAGAACTACAACTATGGAGGGAATTCCGCCGCTCTGCGCTGGATGTTGTGGCTGACTCCTTTTTGGTGGTTTGCACTTCTGGATCCTGTGGAACGTCTGTTTCAGTCCTGCCGCGGCCGGGTGATTTGCGGAGTCCTGCTGACAGCCTCAGTCATCACGGCGGCTGTCTCGCATCCGGATCCGTGGCGTCCGTCCTGGATTTATCGGCAGATGATGCAGGCTGGCTGGATCGACTACCAAACGCCGGTCGTCCCGTTTGACACGTTGCGTCACAGTGTGTTCGCTTCATGGCCTGAGTCAGCTGGCACGGTTGGTATCTGGGGTCTGGAAGGATCGGCCGAGTCAGTCGTTCTGCGCAGTGGCGGGCATCGGTCTCTGAATGGTCATCGCGTTTGTGAAGTTGAAATCGCGCATTCGGACCGCCTGCTCAAAAAAGACCTGACGCAGCGGTGTTACATTCTGCTGGACAAATTTGAATCGGGAATGCCTGCTGCTGACTGGTTGCGCGTCATGGATGACACCGAGTTCTCTGTGCCGGTCCCACCCTGGCTGACTCAGCTGGTCCACGGGCTGCCGAGTGCTCGTCATTACACAGCCGCTGGTGTGCGCTGGTTCCGACAGTCTCCGAATTCGCGTGGATATCGCTGTGAACGAGCAGCATCACGAGTCAGTATTGAAGACAAACAACTGGGCAAGTGCTGGCACCGCTGTGAGGTTTGGTTTTGTGAAGATGTACCGTTCGGTGTGTTGAGATGGAAACAGACGATCACCCAGGAAAGTTCCGGTGAGACTGTTCACGTCAATACCTGGACTGCCCGGCTCATCCAGTGACGAATTCTGATGCAACCTCTGCCATTCCAGTTGAATAGCGCTGTCATCATGGCACTGACACTGACCTGCGGCGGTGTCTGCTGCGGGCAGATTAGTGATTCCATTCGGCCGGGTGACGGACTGGGGTTTCGGGACGGTTACGCGGAAGCTAAGCGACTGTTCGACGAATCAATGTACGAAGAGGCATTGGTGATCTGTGACCAGACGCTCGAAGACATTTTTCCAGCGCGGGTTTACAGCAGACTTCAGGCAGTAGCGACACGTTGCTGCCTGCTGCTCAATCGCCGGGAAGATGCACTCCGTCGGATCGAGACCATTTATCAGCGTGACCCCGAATCGCCGCATCTGAGTCTGATACCGTTGCTCTGGGATGATCGTCTTCCCGCCAGCGAACGTTACACGGCACGGGCGGAAGACCTTCTCAGTGAGTCACCCACTCGACGGCTGGCGGCAGCATCCTCACTGTTGCAGGAATCACAGCATAGCGAAAAGTGCGTCCAGATTCTTACGGAAGTGCGAGCCAGCCGACGTCTGCCAATGAGTATTCTGGCAGAAACTCAGTTGTGGCGGGTGCAAATGCCGGCAACGGACTCAGTTCACCTCCCAACTGTTCGACGCTGGCAGAAACGAGCCGCATCATTACCGGAATCTCTGCGTGCGGGTCCTCAGTTCATTGTTGGCCGAGCACTTCAATTGCGGCACAAACCGGACCAGGCAGCACTGGAATTGCTCTGGCTGCCCCTGATGCAGACGGACGATTCGTGTCTCGCAGCTTCCGGACTGGCGGAGGCCGTCGTGTGCCTTGAACTGACCGGGCGGATCGAGTCGGCGCGACGGCTGCGCAGGGAGTTACAGGATCGCTTTGGCCAAACCTCGGCGGCGCGACGACTCACCAGTTCTGATTCAACTTTGCCCAGGGCCGTTCCATTCGCAGAATAATCCTGCAGGTTCAGCAAAAAATATCAGCATGCCAACCACGCACCGACTCACTTTCGGAATACCCCTCGAGTTGTCTCAAACCAGCACTCGAGGACGCGATTACTGTGAGGATCGTACATCGGTCGAAAATGAGTTCCTCGAACTGCGCGAACAATTCATTGGCCTGCAGGCGCGGTTGTACGCCGAAGGACAATAAAAACTGCTGATCGTTCTGCAGGCAATGGACGCCGGAGGGAAAGACGGCACGATTCGCAAGATGTGTCAGGGCGTTAATCCTCAGGGAGTCCGCGTGACTTCATTCAAAAAACCATCGTCGGAAGACCAGGCTCATGACTTTCTCTGGCGGAATCATAAGGCGGTGCCGTCGAAGGGGATGATCGCCATTTTTAATCACTCACACTACGAAGATGTTCTGGTTGCACGCGTTCACGACATTGTGCCGGAATCGGTGTGGCGTCCGAGGTGCGAGCTGATCAATCAGTTCGAGCAACATCTCATTCTGACCGGCACCACAGTTCTCAAATTCTTTTTGCACATCTCCAAGAAGGAACAGAAAGAACGGTTTCAGGACCGCCTGGACGACCCCGACAAACACTGGAAATTTGATGTCGATGATCTGAAAAAAAAAAGCGCATTCTGGGACGACTATCAGCATGCGTTCGAAGACATGCTGAACCTTTGCACAAGAGACATGGCTCCATGGTACGTTATTCCGTCCGACCAAAAGTGGTACCGGAACGTGGCGATCATGCGCGTCCTGAATCACACACTGCAGACCATGAATCCGCAATACCCGGAGTCTGACGATCTCAGTGGATTTGTAATTGACTGAATCAGAAATCCACTGGCAGTGCCGTTACCTGCACATTTTCAAACGCGAAGTACTGGTCGTCTCTGGGCGTGGTTGTGAGCCCACGAAAGGAATGTGTCCGTTCCGTCTTAGAGGCGAAGTGACGGAAGCCAACTGACACTTGCTGGTCTCATGGTGAGAATCCTGTTTGCTCACGCATTTCAAGCTGGCTTCAGGAACGGTTCCACGTCCATTTGTCCAGGTCAACTCCCGTGACGGACGCAATTCGCGCACAGCTGCTTAGCGCTGTCCATCATTGCTTAACCTGAAGTCTCGTTGGTTGTAGATCGCAAAAAGCCGATCCCGACTTGGAGTGTGGTGCGGAGCAATTTTCTGTGCTTCGCGGTAGTACACCGCTGCTTCATCAATTTTTCCCGAACGCTCGAGCGCCAATCCGCGATAGAAAGTGGCACTCAGGCTCCGAGGCACGCATTCGTGCATGAATTCAATGTCCTGCAGAATGCGTGCGGCATCCTCAGTCGGATCCAGCTGAAATGAACCCTGCGTGTGAGTCATATATGTGATTGGCACTACAAACAGTAACCACACTGCAGCATGTCGAAGCCAGCCTGGGAGATCGAACATGTTTAAACCCGAGGACTCAACGGCGGTGATTTCGAAGATCTTTTGAGTATCTTTTTCACGCACCTTCCAGATAAATCCATCAAAATAATAGTGCAACAGCGTGGAAGCCAGAAAACAACCAACAAGAAAATCGCGCGCTGTTCCGTCGTTGATTTGTTCTGAACGCAGATTCAACAGACCATATCCGCAGACCAGTACAACGTAAGTTGCAATCAGAATAAACCGAGGCCGGAAAAGAAATCGAGTGAACCCACCAAGGTTTGGATCCTTTTCGACTCGATTTCGATTGAACGCCCAGACAATTGTCAGATATTGAACATCATGAAAAAGTTCAAAGAACGCATACGCAACAGCAATGTTTGTGACGGTCGATGTTGAGTACCAAAAGTAGGCAAACGTCGTCCCCATTAACACAATTTTGATCAGGCCGGGAGGTTTTCCGTTGAGCCAAAGATTCACAAAATTTGCAACGAAAAGCAACGTGACGGTCGAAGCAGCGACAATCATTCCTGCGCGCAAACTATTCATGAAGCCGGCTGAGGGGATCGGAAAACCACTATTATAAAACCTCTGAAGGAAGCCGTATGCGGTATTGTCACTTAGCACAATGGCCGCGGCGAACCAGACGAAACACATGGCCCAGTCGAGCCATCGTGTCGTTGCAGCAAATGACCCGACCTTGGCGTCATAAATACGAACAAATCCGTAGGTTTGCATCAGGTAATGCCACCAGCCCCAGATTCCTATAATCACGTGGACGCCAGACAGACCTTGCCGAATTGACCAGAAACACACTCCAATTAACATCACTGGCGCGACCAGAAATCGAATTTTGAACCGCTGGAATAAACCTGGATCACCGTAGGCACGCATCATGCCGGGAAGATGATGGCCTATCGCCCAAACCATGATCATCGACGTCACCACCGCCGTCGAAGAGACAACGTGAGCTCCGGAAATCACTAAAAACACCGGTATCGGCGCGGCCAACACCAGCACGATGTCGGTCCCTCGATTTACGATCCACGGAGATCGTTGAGACGGACTGGACATTGTCGCATCAGGCATTGAATGAGATGAATAGGAGTTCGCCATGGAACCGAAGAGAGCCGTGATTGACGAGCAGCACCCAGTCAATTATGGCAGCTTCGTGCGGCATTCCCAATGGGGTGGTTCAATTGTCCGATAAAACCGTTGTTTCGAATGGTGGCAGGCTGCAAGTCGGTCGTGGACGTCTGAAGGAAACTCAGTCAGAATGAGCGTTCGCAAAGCCGGTAGTACTGTTCTGCATGTTGAATGATCAGAGTCAAAAGACGACCAGGTGAAATGTTGGTGACTTCCGATGCATGCGGTGTGACTTAGGCACAGATTCACTGGCTAATCGGCGTTAGTTCAGCAATGTTGAATTTGCCCAGGTCGACATGCTCCCCGTGAATGGCGATGCGTGCCTGGCCACATTGCATGTCGAGCGAATACTGACGGGATCCCGGATTCTCACGGACAGAGATACGGCTGAGGGTGCTGTTCAATAAACAGGAGTTCTGTGTCAATGGGAGGATCCATGATCGTCATCTTCAAGCCCGAAGGCCATTGAATCTCTAGTTTGTCAATCCGTGTGTGATCGCCAAGGCCAAAGGTGAGCAGGCGTTGGTTGCTCGAATGATAACCGTCGCCGGCTGTCAATTGCCGGTACAGCGTCGTGTCTCCGAGCGTCACAACTGCAGTAGTACCAATGGCGTCCCGATTCGATTGTACACCGCGCAACCGCACCGCCAGATAATGTCCTGGAGAAGTCGTCGTATTCAACAGCAGAGCTGCTGCCGAATCCAGATGTGAGATAACGACGTCCTCTAATCCGTCGCGGTTCCAGTCAAGACGAGCCATCCCGCGTCCCAGATAGCTGCCGCGGAAATAGGGACCTGCTAAACCCAGTTTGCGTTCCACGAAATTCCCATCTCCCCGATTGCTGAAGTACTGCGGGGGCATTTTATATGGGACCGTCTGCTTGTTCGGGACGTTGATATGTCCATTCGTGACAATCAGGTCCAGTGAACCATTCAGCTCTCCATCCAGAAACTGGGTGCCAAAACCGAGCAATGCCACACTCGGATCACTTAAACCGGCACGTTTCGTGTCGTCCACGAACTGTCCATTTGCCTGTCGGCGATACAACGTGTTTGATTCCTCAAAAAAATTGGTCACGAATAATTCCGACAGTCCGTCGCCATCAGTATCACCGGCAGCCACTCCCATGCAGGCTTCCGAGAATCCGTCGCGATTGAAGGCCAGTCCGAGTGGAAGGGCCTGCTCTTTGAGTTGAAGGTCATTTCCACGACTGACAGTTTGATTCACAAAGTAAAAGTTAGCAACACCGTCGTTTGCGATGAATAAATTCAGCAATCCCGATCCATTGAAATCGGCTGCCAGAATCCCCAACCCCTTTCCCTCCGGTATTTCAATTCCTGAGCTAGTCGTGACATTTTTGAAACGACCGTCGCCCAGATTGAGATACAACTGGTCCTGAGCGGCGGGAAACTGTGCCGGCGCACAGGCATGGCGTTCTCCGGAAAGATCTCGGCAGACAGTTGTGAAGACGCCTGGGCCCGAAAGGTAATTCACGCTGTAGACATCGGCCAGAGCATCGCCATTGAGATCAGCCATCAGGCAACTCGTTGTCCAGTGATCTCCGCCGGTTCGTGTGATGTCAGTCACTTCGGTGAATGTGCCATCGCCGTTGTTGCGGTAGTGCCGATTCCGACCAAGGTTTCCGATATAGAGATCTGCAAAACCGTCGCTGTTGTAGTCGCCCACAGTCACCCCCTGGCTGTATGCGCTCTCGACCAGCCCAGCGTCCTTGGTGACATCATCGAACCCACCGTCTCCCCTGTTGCGGAACAGACGGTCAAGGTGACCCCCTGCGCCGGCATCCACCGGTTCGTTGTTGTCGGCCGCGATGGGGCAACCCTGAGTCAGATAAATGTCGGGCCAGCCGTCTGCATCAAAGTCCACTATCCCAGTGCCTCCACCGGTGAACTGATAAACCCGAGTCAACCCATCGACTCTGGGATCACTGTCATTGTAGTACTGAAAACTTACGCCGGCTTCCTGAGCGCGATCGTCGAAAGTCACATATCCCTGCTTGTGTGTTCTGGTACGAATCTGACTGTCCTGTCGATGAACAACGGTCCAATTTGGCAATGGAAAACGCGACAGGTCAAAACCCAGCGCCGGATAACTTTCGGGAGCGGCCCGCCGTAATGGTAACGTGGCCAAACGTGACTGAAGACGAGCCCTTCCGCTGGCTGCCTCATTGTTCTTGGCGTTGAGCTCCAGCGCCAGATGGAACCAGGCATATGATTCCCAGTGCAAACCAAGCGATTCTGCCAGTCGAGCTGCCAGCAGCGGTTGCTCAATCCTGCGGTCAAGTTGTTCAATCTTCGCATTGATCGCATGAACCGCACTCGCAAATTTCTGCAGATCATGGGATCGCTGCAGAAACACGGTGGCATCGTCCAAGTGGTCCCCTGCTGCCAATGAGTGGCCTAACCGGTAGTTTGCTTTCTGGTGCGCCGGATCGAGCCGCACGGCCTCTGCGTAGCAGCGAATCGCCACTTCAATTTCGTTCTGCCGTTCTGCCCAGGACGCGCGGTTGATCCAGATGCCGGGATGGTCGTCCATCGATTCAGGCAATGACGCATGCCACGCGAGGAATTCAGACTCAGTGCCGGTTGCTGCCAGGAGCTCTCCCAGCCGAACCTGTGCTTCGACGGAATGTGGATCAGACCGCAGCACACGTTGCAGAATCTGCTGGGCCCGTCTGTACTGCTGCTCGAAGATCTGCAGATCAGCCATGCCGAGCAGGACGAGTGGATCATCCGGGTCAACTGAATAACACTGTCGAATGAAGCTGCTATCGGGATGCACCGTATGCCGGTCGCTCAGGCTCAGGATGCTCAGTCGCCGTGGCGAAATAACACCGTTTCGAATCAACGCCAGCTCATAGGGAACCATTTCCGCGAACTGTGTGCTGATCAGCATCAGGTGAGCAAGGTATTCGTTGGCGACACTGTTTTGCGGATCCTGCTGGAACGCCCGTCGGAACTGCAGCTCAGACTTTTCCAGACTGAAGGACTTTGTCAGCAGCAACAGGCCGGCCACGCAGCGCGCTTCGACCGCCGTCTTGCTTCCGTCATCCTCAATCTGTCCCAGATACTGCAGTGCACTGCGAGTCCGTCCTGTGCTGCCGGCGGCGCGCCCGGCCAACAGCAGAGCATCAAGTGAACGTGGTTCCTGTGACAACACCCGCGACGCATAGCGCTCAGCTTCTGCGTAGTCGCTTTTTTTTAGCGCCTGCCAGCCCTGAAGCAGCAGTTCGTCGACCGGCTCCGAGCGCAGGTACAGCAGCAAACCCAGACCAATGCCGAATACAGTCACTGTCACAAGTGCGAGTACCCATCGAATTTGCATCACATCAATCTGCCATCAACGAATGCGAAAACATCACCAGTGACCGCATCTTTAATTGTGACCGACCGAAACAACATTCCAACTGTTCAGTCCCTTCCGGCTTCGGTCAGCACAATCGCTTCCTCGGCGCCTTCGATCACCAGCAGTTCGGTGTGCATGGGGAGATCGTGCACTGTCTGGGTCAGCCCCGATGGCCAGTGAACTTCCACCTTGTCAATACGCTCTGTCCGGCCCAGACCGAAAGTCAAACGCTGTTCATTGCAGGCCAAATAACCGTCGCCAGAAGTTAGCTGTCCACTGTTCGTCTGCAAGCCGCAGGTGACGATAACAGTAGCGCCAACTGCATCCCGTGATGACACCACGCCGCGAAGACGGAGAGCCAGGAATTGGTTTTCAGTTTCGGTGCGGTTCGTGAGCAGTGCAACCGGTTCCTCCAGATGACTGACGGCGATGTCATCAAGTCCATCACGGTTCCAGTCCAGACGGGCCAGTCCACGTCCCAGGTGATGCTGCTGAAAGAACTCCCCCAGTTTTTCGGCGTGAAGTTCAACGAATTTTCCCGAACCGATGTTCCGAAAGACCTGAGTCGGCATCTGATACGGAACGCCGGTGTGGCTGAGATCTCCCACATGACCATTGCTCACCATCAGGTCAAGATGTCCATCGAGGTCAGCATCAATGAATTGTGTGCCAAAGCCCAGTAAGGCAAAACTCGGCCCGTAGAGATCAGCGGAGCGGCTGACATCGGAAAAGACCAAACCTGGCCGCTGCAGGTAGAGTGTGTTTGATTCATCGTAAAAGTTCGTCACGAACAAATCGAACTGGCCGTCACCATTCGCATCTCCATATGCGACACCCATACAGGCCTGTGACTGACCAACGCCGTCGACGGCCAACCCGGTCAGAAAACTCTGCTCTTCAAGAACTGGTATGTCTCCTGGATGCGAAGTCCGATTGTGAAAGAAGAAATTCGGTACGGTGTCGTTGGCGACGAACAAATCAATTCTGCCGGAGTGATTGAAATCCGCCGCGACGACACCCAAACCCTTCCCATCCGGCACCTGGATTCCGGCTTCCGATGACACTTCACGAAATCCTCCATCGCCGAGGTTCAGGTACAAGCGGTCCAGTGCGGCTTCATACTCGTATGGCGCACACAAGCGTGTGTTTCCATCTTTGCCACGACACGGCTCAACAAACATCTTCGCGTCTTCGACATAGTTAACGGTGTAGATGTCCGGCCAGGCGTCTCCGTTGAGATCCGCGATGACGCAACTGGTCGTCCATTCGTTGCCTTCCACATTGGTGGCGTTGGCGATCTCCGTGAATGTGCCATCACCGTTGTTGTGAAACAATCGGTTGACTCCAATATTGGCGACGTAGATATCCGGGAAGCCATCGCTGTCGATGTCCCCGACGGCCAGTCCTTGACCAAATCCATCGTCGAACAACTGTGCACTTGCCGTAACATCTTCAAATACTTCCCCCTGCACGTTGCGGTACATCCGGTCGAGGTGCACGGATTGGCCGCGTTGCGGAGGCCAGTTGCATCCCTGCGTGAAATACAGGTCGGGCCAGTAATCGAGATCATAATCGAGTGCGCCGACTCCGCCTCCGGTGGAGTTGTAGAGGTGTTGGCCGGCAGTTTCCGGATCACTGCCATTCACGTAAACGAGGTCAATGCCCATTTGTGGCGCCGTGTTCTCAAATCGAATACTGCTGCCTGCTGTTTTCGAATCCGCGGCCAGTCTGTCGTTGTCCTGTGAGACGGCTGCCTTCGGAAGCGGATAATCAGCAATGTCCCAGTCCGGCTGGACTGTCAAAGCATCGTCGTTGCGCGCAGCCCGATACAACTGCAGCACCGTGTCAAGGGGGGTTGATCCATCGACGGAATTTCGTGGACTCGGCAGTGCTGGTCGTGGCCCCGCGGACGGAACAGAGGTACTGCGCAGTCGATCCCAGCCCCAGGCTTCCCACACGAGCCCCAGTTCAGCGGTGATCTCCACGGCACGGCTAATGGTGTCATTTGAATTGTTCGAATCGTCCCAGGTTTTGGCTGTTCGCAGCAGATCTTCCAGTAGTCGAGCCCGTTGCAAGAACGGTTGCGCACGTTCCGATTCCCCGATCTCAAGCAATGCCTGACCCAGTTGGAAATTAGCGGTTCGATGATTCGGTTGACTACGGACGGCCTCTGCGAAGCAACGAACGGCACCGCGCAGATCTTTTTGCTGCTGCGCCAGTCTGCCTCGTACACGCCATATGTCGGGATGCGTCCTGACCCTCCGGGGCAATGCTGCCAGCCATTTTTGAAAATCGCTGGAATCAGCATCCTGCAGCAGCAGTGCACCGTACCACGCCTGTGGTTCAGGCCAGTCCGAATGTTGCGCCAGCACGCGTTGAAGAAGGGCCAGCGCATCATCAGTTCTGTTCTCTCGCAGAGCCAACACAGCCATTCCGCAAGCTGCCAAAGGGTCATCCTGGTCTGAGTCGTAGAATCGCCGAACCACAGCGCTGTCCTCTTTTGCGGCCGGCCCGAACCCCAGCAGAATAAGATGGATTGGACCAAACTGACTGCCACACAACAGCGCCACACGATGTGGTACAGCCCGCCATGTCAAACCCGCGATACCGTAGATGTATGACAGACGCTCATGAATCCGGCACATATGTGGCTCGACCTGTAACGCCCGACGAAAGCACTCTGCCGCTCGCGATAAATGATTCTTCTGATACAAGAAGAGTTCGCCGGCAGTTACTCGAGCTGTGTAGCCAAGGTCGGGATCGTCATCCGGGATTTGCTCCAGCAATTCCAACGCCTGGTCAACATCACCGAGACGTGAAAGAGCTCGGGCTGCAATGAAACACCCCGAGCTCGAATGGCCGCTTTGGTCCATCAATTTGCGGCCGATTCGTTCTCCGGCTGCATAATCACCGCGATCAAACGCCTGTTTCGCTTCGCTCAGCAATCGTTCCGTCCGGCGCCACTCTGGCCACAACAGATACCACCCGAGGCCAGTTGTTATGAGCATCAGCAGAGCCGTGGCCCATATCCTCTTGTAACGCACAGACACACCACCGTCCGGAAAGGAAAGTCAGGCATTCCAAGCTGTGTGCACCGACCGATCGGAAATGTCAGTACACCAGCTTCACCTTCCAAAATGAAAAAGCACGAATGACGAACTCAACAGCAATGTCTAAAGCATTTCAGCGAGGCACTGATACCGTCGCATGCTCCTTTTGACATTCGCTCAATTCGTTATTCGTGCTCAGCGTTTCTGATTTGAACGGCAACCAACCAACACCGATCGGCTGGTCGGGGCCGCTAAACCGTCCGGTTTCGTTGACTGCGAATGCCTACGGATCCGCCTCTGTGCTGATCAGTTCAAGACGAACGTCTTCTTCGACCGGAACCGTAGATCGTAACGGGGTCGTGGTTGTAAATCGGTATTTCGTGGGTACCCACTCCCGCTCGTCCTTGCGGGCCTCCTCCCGATTCTGCTTCCACGCAGCCACCATGGCCGGTGTTGGATCCGGTGCCCCCGGACCCACCCAAGGAGGCATAATATCCGGAACACTGCCGGTAATCTTGCTCAGAGTCACCTGGTAGTCGCCCGCCCGCACTCCGTTTCCGGCCGCCGTGACGAGCCGGAATCTTCCATTCTCGTCTGTGGTTCCAAACCCGATCGGACCCCCAGCCTCCGGCTGGAAGGTGACGGCGCACTTCTCTAACGGCTTGCCGTCCAGAAACACGACACCTTCCACCGGATAAACTGAGTCTCCACAGCCTGCCACGGTTCCCACCAACAGCAGAACTGCACTTCGCACCATAACAGTACGAAAGGTGATCAATCCAAGGACCCTTCTCTTTACGCGCGCCTTAACGACGGCTTAGAAATTGCCTACTGCCTGGCCGTCGTTACGACAACCAAGGTGCTGATACGTCTTGTGATCAATGTTCTCACTGAGCATACGGACAGATCCGTCGGCAAATGAGAACGTAGCACCACCAGCATGCAGCGAACGGAATCCCCAGGAAGCCGACCAGTTGTCGTGGGCATGGGACGGGTCACCAACGTTGGGCGACTGACCCCAAGTGTTGTACCCACAATTTGCTTCGTCATCGATCGGCCAGTTGATCGGGATGATCGTCGTCATGCACTGGAACGCACCCGTAGCGACTGCGGCCCAACCACCCCATCCAGGGGTTCCAACCGTGCTCGTGCCAGGAAAACGTTCTTCGTACTTCGGTTGGTACTCGCCGACCATCAGCGTGTTCGAGGTACCGTCAGTGATGTCCCTGATTCTCACGCTGTTGGTCCCGAAGGGAGGGCCGTCCCAGATGATGACGCCACGATTGCCCGTGAGGGGTTCAGCACTTCCCCAGTTACCGAAATTAACGCTGGACGTGTAACCCCAGGTAGTATCGCCGGGGAAGTATACTTCTGGTTCTGCATACTTCTGGAATGGCTTAATCGTGCCACCACAGAACTGAGTCCCACCCTGAGGGCCATTGGAGCCACCATAGTTGGTGAAGAACGGTGAGCTAGCTTCCCAGTTATCACTGGGACAACGCAGGTAAGCAGGTGAGTTCAGCAGCGATTGAAGACCAAGGTTAGTCGACGGATCGTCATCGTAACCATCGCCACTTGTGGGATTCACCATGGGCGTGGTTGGATCCTGCATCACGTTGTACCTGTTTGCCTGGTCAAGATATGGCAGAAGCACAATGTGTATGGTCGGCTGCTGCGAGCCTGGAGGCTGTTCAATGAAGTTGCCACCACCATGTGAATTCCCGGTCGGAAAACGCAGTTTGACATCATGCCGATTGTGCAGAGCAAGCCCGATTTGTTTGAGGTTGTTTTTGCACTGCGTCCGGCGTGCGGCCTCGCGTGCCTGTTGCACAGCTGGCAACAACAGTGAGATCAGAATCGCAATGATCGCAATGACCACCAGGAGTTCGATCAGGGTGAAAGCTGCGCGCGGGCGACGAACACCGGTTCGTCGTCTCTGTTTGTACTGAGCAATACGCATTCCAATGACTCCCAAGAGAAGGAAACGAACGACAGCCAAGGCCACCCGCTCCGGGGGGGCGACACGCTGCACAAGGCTCGAACCGAGCGATAAACACTGCCAACAAAACCCGATCAGGCCGGAAAGACCTTGTAGAGCATCCTTTTAGTTTTTCAATCGGGTTTTACGTTGTCAAGCTTTCAGCAGTGGGATTTGTCGCCATCGAACTACAATATTTTGGTTGTGGAGGTGAGTCCGTTGGGGTGTTTCCCGTCCGCGTCCTGGATGTTGCAGAGGAATCTGCTGAAACGGGGACGATGTTGAATTCCGTGGTGATTGCTCCGATCTGTGTTCTTTTTTTCGTGTTTTCGTCCATTCACACCGGGACTGAATTAAGAGTCCGGACGGGAACCTGACGGAATGTCCACACCGTGACAGACGTCCTGGTCAAAGCCCGAAAGCCCCGTTATACTGCCGATGGTGGGGACTCCTGTCATCTCTGCACTTCCATCACCTGCTTCATCTAGGAAACGTGTGCTCCACCGTCGGTCGCCCCGTTTTTCATGGGAGTCTTGCCAAAATGAGGAGCTGGGTGCTCACTTCCGTGTTTTTTGTCTGTATTTGTGGAGTCGGCTACAAGCTCTGGACGCGCACGGACTCTGAAACCGACGGCCCGGCACGCAATGTCACGGTTCCCAGCAGCACAGTTGACGCGAGCACGGTTGACGCGAGCAGTTCAGCTGCTCCGGAGTTTGAAGGTCTGGATGAGGAAAAGCAGGCCGAGATCTGGGACCTTGAACACAACACGTTCGAACTGGAATGGAAGTTCGGCAAATCCTTTACCGCGGCGCTGCAGCAGCGTGACCATCAGACACTTCTGCAATTCTTCCAGGATTCGTTTTCCGGGAGTGTTCCGGAAAATGCGCCGGAGACGATCGATAAAACTTGGTGGCGGCAAAGCAGAAATCACTCCGAGGTGAGTCCGGCCTCCGGCGACCAGAGCGCCGACGTGCTTGTGACGCGTCTGCTGAGTTATCTGGATAAATTTTCCTCGATCAGCCAGATCAAACTTCGTGTACTGGCAATCGAAAGGGAGGGTTCGAACTATCTCTGGCACGTTCGGTGGCTGCTTTCGGCGGCCGGTGAAACTGCCGAGCGTGGTCCCATCTCGTGGGAGTCCACACATTCGACCGTTTGCCGGTTCGGTAACGACGCCGAGATTGCCGCAGGAAAGATTCTTACACGGTGGACGATCGATTCGGAAGTCATCCGCAGTGCCCCCCGTCGTTTCATGAACGAAGTCACCGAACAGGTCGGCCTGAGTGAACTTCGTTTGCGCGATAACTGGGAGTACGACCAGGAACCGGCGAAACAATTTACGTTACAGGTCGCCGTTGCCGACTACGACCGTGACGGATTTCTCGATATTGCTGTTGCCAGCCATGATGGTCGTCAGTACATCCTGCGGTCGCTCGCGGGAGAAAGATTCGAAGATGCAACGGCACTGGTCGGGCTGCCGGCGAAACGATCTGACGCGCCCACAATGATGACGACCTGGTTCGATTACAACAACGATGGGTATCCGGATCTGATGCTGGGGAACAGGCTGTATCGTAATCTCGACGGGAAAGGGTTTGCCAATCAGACGGGGCACTCGGGTTTGCGATTCAATGCGCAGGGAGTGGTGGTGGGCTGTGTCGTGGCCGATTACGACTGTGATGGCTGGCTGGATCTGTATGTGCTCTACAAAAGCAGTCCTACTCGGCTGCCCTTAAAGAAAATCGGCTACCTGAATGACAACCACTCGGGCACTGCCAATCAGCTGTGGCGGAACACCGGGGAAGGTCAATTCGTGGATGTGACTGAGGAAGCCGGAGTGGGCGCCGGATTTAGACATTCGTTTGCGGCAGCCTGGCTGCATGCAAACGACGATCACTTCCCGGACCTTTACGTGGCAAACGATTTTGGAGTGAATCAGCTTTACCTGAATGACGGCCGCGGACATTTTCAGAACATTGCTGAAGATGCCGGCGTTGGTGACTTTGCAACCAGCATGGGTGTCGCGGCGGGGGATATCGATGGCGACGGGAAGACGGACATTTACGTCGCCAACATGTTTTCAAAAATGGGCCGCCGGATTATTGACCATGTCTCCGCGGATGATTATCCCGCGGGGATCTTCGAGCAAATTCGAGGAGCATGTGCCGGTAACCGCCTGTACCAGCCTGAGGCCGGCGCGATGATCTATCGGGATATGAGCGAGCAACTGGGGGTGAACCCGGTGGGCTGGGCCTTCGCACCCGTGATGGCGGATTTTGACGCGAATGGATACCTGGACATTTACGCGACGACCGGGTTCATGAGTTTCAGCCGAAAAAAACCTGACGGGTGAACCTGTCTCTGGCGGGCTGTCGTGACACAGCCATTTGATCGGCAATGCCAGCTTCCCGCACGCGGGGAGATCGACCACGATGCCGGTGAATTCTGGGTAGAGAACCCGTTTCAGATGGCCTTTCAGCAGAACAATCTCAGTGCCTACGAACCGAACCGCCTGTTTGTCAACGTTGATGGTCGACAGTTTGCTGATTTGTCGCATCAGTCAGGCGCGAACATCGATTCAGATTCCCGCTCAGCTGTCGTTGGCGATTTTGACAACGACGACGACCCGGATCTGCTGGTCGGAAGCGTCGGTGGTGGTCCGCTTCGTCTTTTCCACAACACCATCCCACACATCTGGAATCGTGTTCGCCTGCAGCTCGTCGGTGTGACCAGTAATCGCCAGGCCATCGGGTCTCGAGTGATCGCACAGTGTGGTGACCGACAGATTGTCCGTGATTTGTTTCCGGCAAATGGTTTCATGGGACAGAGCCCCGCAGAAATGTTCCTGGGCCTGGGTCCGGCTGAAAAGATCGACCTGCTGACCATTCGCTGGCCTTCCGGTGCCATCCAGCAGTTCGAGAACGTCCCGGTCAACTGCCGTCTGAAAATCATCGAAGGCGAGCGTGATCCAGTGCTCATCGCAACAGGCACCTGACCACGGATTCAGATCCCCTGCCGTCGACCTTGATGTGCGTCCCTTTGACTTCATGGCGAGACCTTTGATTTCATGGCGAGAACCGTGACTGAAGAACAAACATCGGAAGAACCACAGCTGTCTCCCGTTTTGTTAGGGGGGGCCTTATTCGTGCTGTCTTTCGCGACGGTTTTGTTCACGGTGTTGCTGTTTCGGCTTCTGGCCTTCTTCATCATGCCGTCGCTGTTCTTTGATCTGCTGTTCATTGGCTTTCCCATCGGCGCGCTGGTTGGTGCCTACATGCTGGTGGTAAACCGCCTCTCGTTCATTCGCACGTTGTGGATCCTGCAGGCCGCCATGGCCTTTTCCGTCGTGGCCATGCTGGCCTGCAAAAACTTTGACTATCTGCGTGCCCATCTGTTCGATGTTGAACTGCAAAAGCTGTTTATTCAGATCGCGGTGTTTACGACGTTCTTCCTGCCGTTCTTCTGCGCATACGGACTCAGCGAGTACATTGGCTACCAGCTTGGCCGTCAGCATCTTCGCGGGCGCATGTCACTGGTCTACGCGCTGTATCTTTTTGGTGCGGCCGCCGCCTATCTTTTCGCCGAATTTGCGTTTTCGCATTTGGGTGCAAGCTACATGCTGCTGATCCCCTTCTTCCTCGTGGCCGTCGTGTTGCTGCTGCTGAGCGGGTCGTGGGTGGGTCGTGGTGTCCTCATCGTGGAACATGCAGTTCTTGTCGGACTTTTCTGTACACCGCAGATGGAGCCTGGGTTCCTGGCGGCGTACAAGGGAAGCAGTCTGATGTCGACGAGCGAATACGCAGCCAGGGGTTTTCAGACCGTCTACCAGCAGTGGGGAAAATACAGCCTGGTCGAAGTTATGAAATTGAATGTTCCGGTTAGCGACGATGCCCTGCCGGAAGCCGGTGAAGAGTCACAAACGGACTATTACATGGGCTTCTACAACGACATCATGCAGTGGGAATACTCGCCGGACTTCGGCTTCATCCGCCCAGGCATGGGACTGGTACCACTGGAATACGCGCCCCACGGCGGAACGATTGCTGTTATTGGCGCGGGTGGAGGACGGCAGGTTCGGTATGCACAGAAGTCAGCCAGCAACTTCCGCCGTATCGTAGCTCTGGAAATCGAGCCAGCCGTCGTGGACGCAGTAACGGGCATCCTGGCCGGGAACTTTGAACATGTCTATGACCATCCGGGCGTGGAACTGATCAACCGCGAAGCGCGCACTTATATGGAAGAAACCAGCGAAAAATACGACCTGATTTACCTGCCCAGCGTCGGTGGCTACCCCCAGATGATGTTAGAACCAGGCAATATGGTGCGGACCGTTGATGCCTATCGCACATTCCGCGACCGGCTCACCGATCGTGGAATTCTGGCCATCTGGTATCCCGCCGGCCTGGACCCACAATTGATCCTGACCGAGCAGTACATTCGGACGCTGTCCGGTTCGGATCTTGGAATGAAGGTGAAGGCCTTTACGAATAAGGCCGAGTTGCTGATTGTCGCAACCCACCAGGACAGCGGAAATCTTCCGACGGTCGAGCAGGTGCAACAGTCGGTTCAAAAAAGCAGTGCCGTACTGCAGGGTCCCTATCTGGGTGAGAAACCTCTGGAAATCGAACACGAGTGGGATAATGAGTTCTTTCAGCCAATTACCGACGACCAGCCGTTTCTGGCCGGCAACGTGCAGCACATCTTTTCTCTGCGGCAGCTTGTCCAGCTCGTCCTGTTAGTCGCAGCCGTGCTGGGTGCCTTCGCACTGGTGCTGTTCCTGCTGTTGCGCAGGACTGGGGATCCGCAGATTCCCGGAACAAGTTACCTGCGTGTGGTGCTGGTCAGCCTGCTGGTTGGCGCCAACTTTCTGGTCGTCGAGCACTATGTGATTCTCGGCCTGTTTCGCAAGCAGTACATTTATCATCAGGCCCTGGTTCTGGGAGCGATTGTTTTTATGGTTTTCTCGGGACTGGGCAGTATCCTCATCACTCAGCGCTGGCGGCCAGTGTGTCAGCTGGCAGCCGGCGTGCTGTCACTGCTGTTGCTGTTTACGTTTTCCGGTTCGTCGCCCTGGGTGAACCTGATGCTTTTGCTTCCGGTGGCGTTCGTCACAGGCAGTTTCTTTCCCGCACTCTTCGAGGCAGCGGCTCGAAACCCGCTGGGCGTGTTCGCGGCAGACGCGATCGGTGCCGCGATAGGATCCCTTCTGGCGTTTTTTGTACCCATCGTCTTCGGGTTTGACTTGTTTTTTTGGTTCGCAACCGCGTTGTTCTGGCTGACCGCTCTGTTCACCTGGCTGTTTTTTCGGTCTCTGCCCGCAGCCGACACCCCCTGACGTCTTATCTGTCCAGCCGATACCGAACGTGGGCGCATTTCGAGAAATCAGCAGCTCCGCTCGATTGTGGCCTGCTGCCACTGCCGATATGATCCATGTCGCACGAGGGCGGTTGCAACGTCTGTTGTTCGGCCGGTTTCAAAGAACTCAGTTGAATGAGTGGAGACTGCGGTGAAAAAGCTGATGACACTGTTCGCAATTGCGTGTTTTGCGGTTCCTTTTACCGGTTGCCAGAAAGACGAAACCGACACGGAGGCATACCAGGAGTCACTCGCAGACCCGACAACCATGGGTGAAGAAAACCCAATGACGGCACCACCAGTAACACGGTCCGAGTAGTAAAGAGCCGGCCCGGCCGCCGACATACTGATGAGGGAAGTCCCAGGATCACTTTTTCGGAGGTCACAGTGGCCGTACTTCTCTTTCCAGGTGGTCAATGCACGTGTGCCCTGGTGTCTTTTTGTTTTGCAGAAGACGAGAGCAGCGAACACCGTTACCCGGCCTGGTGAGATTCCGGCAACGCACTCACAGTGACCTGGGGCAGATCAGGCTGGTTGACTCTCCTGGTCTTACTACGGCGCTGGTACCGGTCGTTAAAGTTTTCGGGCCGTCGGCAGTACGGCTCTCGTGTGCAGCGCGTCGCGTCGTGAACGCAAAAAGGCCGTCAAATATTCAGGTGCCTGAACAGGAGAACGTAATGACGCATTCCGCATCCATCGGCCATGCTGGAAAATCGTTCGGTTGCCCCGTCAGCAGCGAGGCATGAATTCGCCAGCCGGACTGGTACAAAGACGTTGTTTTCGCCCGGATTTTTCCCACTCGTCTCGTCGACCCTGGCCTTGTCACGGGGAGTTTGGGTATCGTTAAACTGTCGGGATGTGGTTCAACGGACGCAGCGGTCCGTTGTGCCCCCGAAGGCTGAGCGTGTGTCCTTCAGTCGAGTGGGTTGTGGCGACATCTGTCAGGAGATGGTTTTGTCGACCAATTCAACGATCCTTCATCAATGCAATCGAACGTCCGTCTCTCCAGTGAAAGTTTGC
>Ga0310123_10000192_pt1 | contig 54520 bp, 41 predicted proteins | sample CB6_AW_1057_MG_FD_203505 | JGI IMG/M metagenome (GOLD analysis project Ga0310123, IMG submission 203505) | Marine microbial communities from Western Arctic Ocean, Canada - CB6_AW_1057 | ecosystem: Environmental > Aquatic > Marine > Oceanic | place: Canada: Western Arctic Ocean | collected... | reverse complement strand
CCGTGCTGTTCTTCGGACTCACCAGAATGAGTGATGCAAGTAAAAGGCAACGATTGCCGGTCACACTGGGAAGTGACTACGACTGTTTCGATTAAACCGGTTTCGCAGCTGTTATTCGGAATGAACATTCTGAAAGTCCGGTTCAAAGCAGCTGAATGTGCAGTTGCACCGCACAGTCCAGCAACGGAATGCCGGTTGAAAGGTAGCGGTATCAACCGATGGCACTTATGCTGTAGCTGCGTTCCTGTGACGAACCTGGAAACCGGCTGTTCGCGTCTGGTCCGTACCCGCCGCCATTCTGTTTCGTCTCAACCATATCTTCTGGCTGTTATCTCCATGCCGGTCTCAGATTTTTCCGACGATGTCCCGTTTTCTGTCCAGTTCACTCACCGGCTGAGAATGACAGACGACGTATTTGGAACCGACGAGACTGCGTTGACGGACCTGATTGCCGCCCCCGACGGCCAAAGTACACGTGTGCAGTTCTGGATTGATGAACATGTGTCCCGTGCTAACCCACAATTGACACAGCGTATTCAGTCATTCTGCCGCCGGAATTCCGACCATCTGGAGTCTGTCGGAAATCTGCAGCTGGTTCAGGGTGGCGAGGAAGTCAAAAATGATGTCCACGTTATTGAACGCATGTTAAAGTGTTTCAATTATGCCGACCTTGACCGCCGCAGTTACGTTGTTGTGATCGGCGGCGGCGCTGTTCTGGACGCAGTGGGATTTGCGGCCGCGATCGCACACCGAGGCATCCGTCTCATTCGACTGCCCACCACGACACTGGCGCAGGCCGACTCCGGCATCGGAGTCAAAAACAGTATCAACCTTTTCCACAAGAAGAACTGGGTCGGCACTTTTGCCGTGCCCTGGGGTGTCATCAACGATAAAGAGCTGCTGAGCACACTCAGTGATCGAGACTTTGCCTGTGGATTCTCCGAAGCTGTGAAAGTTGCGCTACTCAAGGATGCTGAGTTCTTTTGCCACATCTGTGACTCCGCCCCGAATATTCGCCGCCGTGAAGGCGTTTGCTGGCCGATAATTGCCAGATCCGCACAATTGCATTTGGGTCACATCACAATGAGCGGCGACCCGTTCGAGATGCTGGAAGCCAGACCACTCGATTTCGGTCACTGGTCGGCGCACAAGCTCGAAACGATGACGGATTTCGACTTACGACATGGTGAGGCAGTCGCCATCGGTGTAGCGATCGACAGTGTCTATTCGTCGCTTGTACATGGTCTCCCAGCATCCGACGCAGATGCCATTGTCAGTTGTCTGGATGCGCTGGGACTGCTGACCACTACAACGGCGTTGAACGACACCGAGGAACTTTTTAAGGGCATGGAAGAATTTCGGCAGCATCTTGGCGGTCGTCTGACCGTCACAATGCTTCGTGGCGTCGGTGATCCCGTCAACGTTCACGAAATTAATCACGATCTGATGCGACAGGCGATCGTGGCCGTCGTCGAACGAGTGCTGGACTCCGATCGGAGGGCAATTCTCTGACTGTCACAGGAGTTTTGCACTGCGTTGCAGCAGGTTGCTGATTGACGCCATCGAGCCTGTCTCTGTAGATCGCCAGGCGTTGAGCCCCCGTCATAAATCCAGGTTTTCCGTTTCAGAGCGCCTCAGTCCCCCGTGGTTCATTGCCAATTTCCTTCTGTTAGAATAAAAACCGCCCGCGATTGGACTGACTAGATACTATCGCGGAACACAAGATTGACACTTGAAATGTCAATTGGCATAAAACGTCTGCATCCAGTTATCGCAGCAGAAGTAACCGGCGTGAGTCTGGACAAACCGCTAGACGGTGACGCCCTGACCGCGATTGACGCCGCCTGGCAGAAGTACGGCGTGCTCATCTTCCGACATCAGCCGATCACCGACAAACAGCAAGTTGACTTCAGTCGCAATTTTGGCGACTTGGAAGTTTTCCCCCAGGCCAACAATCGCTCATCTCAAGTCCCCGAAATTTTTCGCGTGACGAACGTGGGAGAGGACAACAGAATCCGGCCCCTTGACACCGAAGCGGCGAAATACAGCACTTTAATCTGCATATGGCACACCGACAGCAGCTACCGCAAGATTCCAAGCAAGGGAGCGGTCCTGCACGCAATCGAAGTGGTCAAAAAAGGAGGCGACACTTGGTTCTCGAACATGTGTGATGCATACGAACAGATGCCTCAACCACTCAAGAACAGAATCACCGGTCTCAAGGCGAGGCACAGTTTCCTCTACTCCCGCAAACGGAAGAATCTACCACCGATGGAACGGAACGAGGCCGCCAAAGTACCTCCGGTAGATCATCCTCTGATACGCCATCATGCAGACGGTCGTCGTTCACTTTATGTAAGTGCAACCTACATGGAGCGGATCATCGGCCTCAATGAACAGGACAGCAGACAGCTCATCGACGAACTGATGGCATGGGCAACTCAGGATCGTTTCATCTATCGGCACCGCTGGCGTCCCCACGACGTCCTGATGTGGGACAATCGTTGGGTAATACACGTTGTAGAACCATTCGACCACGGCAGCGAGCGCCGAGTGATGCATCGCACTTCCATTGCCGGCACCGAACCGGTCAAGGGTTGATTTCAGCTGGCGCACGTTCGTCCGGCGTTCCTGGCGTTGTGAAAACGTTGACCGTGCTTCATCGGGCGAAGCGGTCGACGTCACTTTTCCCACCAGGCATCTGCCAGGTTTAACTGCGAGTGCGGGCAAGCTCCCGAAGACAGTCATCAGCAAGGGGCACGATCCCGGAACAGTCCCGCGCGCAATGATGTTCGGCGCGCTGAAAATTGGTGGGGGGGTTGTCGATGGCAGCAACGTTAAGAAAAAAGATTGTGCGCGGCCAGGGAGTGATATTGGTCGTCGAGCCGTGCACGATATTGCTGTGACAAATCAGGATCGAACCGGCAACGCCCGTTTGCGCCTGGATACCACCCTCCGCTGCCAACTGTGAAATCGTATCGGGTGAGATTACAAACAGCGTGTAGCCCTCGGCCTCTTGACTGTCGACAGCTTCATGGATCAGCCCGTGGCGATGTGAGCCGGGGATCACCATCAACGGCCCGTTCGATTCCGTGGCGTCTTCCAGAAACACGGCGATCATCAAGGCGCGTGGTTCTTGCAGACCATCCCGATCGTGCCAGGTAGCAAAGTCCTGATGCCAGGTCCACAGATCTCCATGGAAGGCAACTTTGGGATTTAAACGACTTTGATGAATGTAGACTTGATTGTCCAGCAGTTGCTCCGCCGGTCCGATAATTCGTGGGTGTCGTCCCAGTCGCTGAAAAGTCTCGTCGGTGAGATGGGCGCCATAAGCCACCCGGACCGCATCGGTGTCTGGACTGCGCACCACGTGAGGTCCGCTTTGCTGCATCAGTTGTGCAGCTGCCGTTTGCAGAATTGAAACTTCATCACTGGAAAAGAGTGCGGGAAAGAAAAGAAATCCCTGTTCATTGAATTGCCGTCGTTGTTCTCTCACCAACTGCATCTCTGGTGTCCTTTACTCGAATCCCTGCATACTACATTTCGTATTCGTGAGGCTCACTGCGGCACAGAGCTTTCTGCGCTACCTGACTGTTGTATCACTCCCGAGTTGTCGATGGCCTGATAAACGAGCACGGGAAAACGACTGTTCCGGTCCAGACCGCCCAGTGTCTGAGGTGATGCTATCAATGGCGCGTCGGCTGTCCATATATCAGACAGCGGCGTCCGCTGTCACGGCACGAAGTTCTGTTACCGTCGGAGGGTGAACACTCTTCCCCGACAATTGAGCAAAGAAAACCCATCAGCATCGCGCGAACTCAGAAAGTCAATGTTGTCTGAACATAGAACTGACTGGCATCGGGACGAGCCTGCGGACTGCCACTGATGGCGTTTCCATACCAAAACCATAAGTAACCTGCCTGAACGGAAAGTGTTTCAACGGGCGTGATTGTGGCAACGAGGTCAAATTCGTTTCCAATTTCAGTGTTGCCGTTGGCGGCTGCAAATGGAGTACCCGTGATGTTGTACACCGCATCATTGGAGGTGGCGCGATCAAACCAGTGAAACACTCCAGCGAGTGTTACCTTTTCAAGAGGGTTGACGGTCGCTTTGATTCCGTAATCAACCAGGTTCTGGCCTGAGACGTTGTCGATCAGTCCCCAATAGGCATGGGCCAGCGGGTACAGCGTGTCAACGGTGTTGATTTTTCCATCGGTGGGATCGTCATCACCGGATCCCCCATTAGAAGATGTCGCCGATCGAAGGTGTCCAGGACACGTCGTTAAAAGTGTAACCTCCGATCGCAGAGTAGAATCCCGCAAACACATCCTGATTGGGGCTACCGGGGGCCACAGCTGTGAAAGTGTCTTCGCCAACCTGGAACATCCCTTCGACATCCCAGTGCCATCTCCCGACCACTTTTTTTCATTCCGTAATCGGATTATTGCCGGCAAAACGTGCCCCGAATGAGTGGCGTTCGCCGTCCTGCCGGTTGACTGCCCGATTGTGCTCGTTGCTCCACAGCCAATACAGATCGATTGTGTTGCATTCGATGTCGCTGTAGGTGGTGTAGACACCGTGAATCTCACGGTCTGAATCAACTGTATCAGAACTGGTTCTGCCGAATCCGGACCCGCCAGCTGCGGCATTCACGCTGGCCATTGAAAACGCATCAATGGCCCAGTGGCCTGATTTCCAAAGCAGCTTGTGACCTTCAAAGTTTTGAAAAGTGTTGCCCCAGCTCAGATTGCTCAGCAGGTGCTGAGCTCCGTATTTCAGAAACTGCCGACCATATCGATACTTCAGATTACCACCCGCGATATCACCCAGATTGAGCTCAGCGTAGTACCGCAAAAGATCACCCCGGTTAATGTCGATGCCGACAGGCGTCAGAGGCGCGTCATAACCAAACGCTGACGCATCAATCACCTGTACATAGCCGGTAAGGAATTCGTTCCAGGTTATTGAAACGAATGGTGTAAATCTCCACAGGTTGTAGGTCGACCGAGCTCCTCCGGCGGGAACGCCAGGGCGCAGTCGATTCTGCTCGTTCATGTAACGGTGACGGATTTCCCCGCCAATCGAACAGGTCACATCGTCACTGAAGCATGACTTCCGGTTGCGCAGACAGCTGAGCAGCGGAGTATCAAAAAGAAACGGTATTCAGCGCTGTCCGCTTCCTCAACACTGTCGGAGACCCAGCCGGCATACTCATCCCCCGGTGACGCGAATACGCTGGAACAGATCGTCTGATGAATCGCAGCTGAATCCAGTGCACTCTCACGAACGATGGAGACCAAATTCGTGAGCGAGCGGCCGGTCAGAGGGCGAATCTGTCGTTTAGTACGTTGTTCCTGGGCGACACCGGGATTCGTCAGCAGAATGCCAAAAGATAATGCAAGCGTGACTCCTTTCACTTTCATGATCATTTCCGTAGGGACCGTCCTTAGGCCACAATACGCATTCTGCAGACCGGCATCTCCTGCCGATGGGTGCGCACCCTGAACGGGTTCACAGCTCAACAGTCCATGATACGAACGAATGTTCTGAAACCGGTGTTTCTCAACATTGATTCGTCCATAGTGCTCCCCAAAATGCACCGGCAGAATGGAAGGCGAAGCTCCAGTATCAGAGCACGTGTCCGACGCCCTTGAAAGCCTCAGAGTTTGTATAACCGTTCAGGGGAAACCTGCACTGGTGGATGAAGTGAATCTGTGCACAGAATGCGGTTCGCCTGCTATCACCACACCGTTGTCAACCGCGATTGTGGAAACTCTGAATCTTCCGACATTCCATCCGTTCGCCTTGAACTGGCGAAATCTCATTCGTAATCATTTTTGGACGCAGACATGCAGTTGATCGCACTGATTGCTGGTACGGGAGTTTTGACGGGCCATCCACGCGTGTTGCGGCAACTCGTCGCGATCGGGTTGACCTGGATGCAATCCATTGAGTCCGGGTCTCACATAGATGACGCTTCTGACGACTGAAGAAACTGATATACAGGGTTGCGGTTGTGGTGGTGATCGGTTTGACTGCATTAGTCAATCCCTGATCGGGGACTCGCGTCGTTTCCAGCCTGGGGAGGGAGGGCAACGACCCGCCGGCCGGCGGTGCTCAAGAAGGTTCACCTGTTTCTGGAGATCGTGATGTTTTCCGACGACAGCATGAGTGTTTCCCTTCTTCATCCAGTCTGACAGAGCCTTGAAAAGCACGGGCACCCACGAGATTGCCTGGGCCAGGGCCTGACGCCCCAAGGAGCAGTCGGTCCGCAGGATGTTGTCGCAGAGCTTGGCCGCAGCAGCGGAATCCCTGTGCAGCACAAGAATGCGGGCCACGCTGAGTGTCGGGTTCCGGTTGGCCACTCCCACACCGGGCTGGCGACGTTTCGCATCCTGTACCTGCTGCACGAGGACCTGGCAGCGCACAAATAAATACGTCATCGATCGCCGCGTCGGGCCGCACGCGCCGTCTGATGAGAACAGGGACGCCGTTGAGACACTGATTCGGTTCAGCTGTGAGGTTCATTGACGCGGTCCCTCATCCTCACGAGCTTGGACCTGCGGGTCCCTCCCGCTCTGCTTTCGCGATCTTCTCGCAAGCCTTCAGGTATGCATCCAGGCCAGCCCTTAGCTTCACCGGGGCCGACAGCCGCGAGTCGATGGACTTCGTTGCAGCACGGTACATTTTGTCAAGTCCGGGGCCGACAGCCTGCTTGGCGAGACCTGCTCCGGTCCCCTCGAGTTACGGAACTTATTCCACTCCGCTCGGGTTGGCAGGTCGTTAATAGCCATAGTTGATTCTCTCCGTGCAGGTTGAACGCTCCGGTCTGTCCACAATCAGACCTGCGGAAGGACACACCGAAGCATCGACGGGCCACATGGCAATCACGGTTCCTTGCGAAGAATGATGTGATAGCCGAATCGCGTTTCGACTGGATCACTGACGGCACCAATTTCAAGTTCCATTGTCGCATCACTGAACGGCTTCACCATATCACCAGGTTTGAACGCTCCCAGATCACCGCCTTTGGGACCGCTGGGACCGTCGGAATATTCCTTTGCCAGATTTGCGAAGTCGGTGTCTGGGAACTGGGCCTTTGCAGCGACTTCCTGAGCCAGCGACAGCGCTTCTTCTTTTGTTCGAGTGATACTGGGAGGACACCGCGCGCTGTTCGTGTGCATGATCAGGATGTGGGCGGCGGCCAACTGGGACTTAACCGGCACGGCGGGTGCTGCCAACGCTGTTGGCGGCACCCGATCAGTTCGTGACAGCCCTGCCCTTTCCTCCGTCAGTCTGTTGGCGTCGCTGCATCCACAGCTGAATGACAGCGTTGCTGAGCAAATGGCGATAGAAATTATGCGGCTCATGGACATGGATTTGCCTTAGCAGTCGTAAACATTGAGCAGAAGGCAGTGCCTGGCGTTTTCCAGGCGCTGTCAGGTTATTCTGGTGCGCGATGTCTCGCCGCTCAAGTCGTGGCGACTCAGTCATTCGAATTTTCGCGGCGCCCATGCTGTCCTGCGAGTCGTCAAGGGAAAAACCTGGACAAAATCGGGGGGCAGTCTGACCAAATTTCGTGCTTACCGTGTTGAAGCTACGATTAACGGACGACCGGCCTGGGGTTGTTTAAAGTTTGCTGAAATACCTCTTCGCTCTGGCCTCTGTGGCGTTCACGGCCTTCGCAGCACAGACAGGAGCTTTGGTATCCGGCGAAAGAATGTCGTTAACCTGTAAGGTGTGGCCAGCTGTGATGAAGTCCACAGGCTCCCAGAGCGCCTATTCTACTCCTGCTTCCCACGAAGTCGTTCGGGGCCATTGACTTGAGTGAGGACACAGCCCGGACGAGGGCGATACAAACCGCTGGAGGTTCCGGAGTGAACGTGAATCTGCGGCTAGACGTTCTGTTCGTTCTGGCGCCGGCCATACTCGATGTCTGCTCCGGCTTCAAATTTCATTCCTGGCGGAAATGAAACGATTATTCGGCTCACGGGTGTGTCGGGGAGAATGTACGAAACTTCTTTCAGAAATTCCGGCGGAGTTTGAGTCGGCGAACGTTGCGCCTGTTGCCAGTGGAACACACCCTCTTGAAGGGCGCTGCCGCTTGTTTACTGCGCTGGCCGTTGTCCAGCCGGCAGAGAAAGTCGAAATGACGGGCCGAGAGCACTGGCTGGACAGTCGGATAATTCCACTGGTGGAGCTTAACCGTCAGGCCCAGCTCCTGTCGGCCACACTTAACGAATTCATCGAGGGACAATACTGAGTGGAGGTTCCGGCCCGTTCTTAGCCGGACTCTGCAGCTACATCAACCAACACTGACCGTGATGATTCACACCTGCATTCTCAATCATTGCTTCGACCGTTTCTGCAAGGTGTATCAATGCGCCGCTTACATCATCCGTCAACTGCGATGCCGGATGACCGGAAGCCGACCGAAGAAATCTCCATATTGTATCCCATGAGCCGATTGCCTCTCCATGTCGGAACAACCGCTCGGCTGGAGTTTGATGCAACGACATCACAATGGCGCTGATTAACTCGGACAGTGGCAGCTTTGAATGCCAGGATTGCTGCAATGTCTTCAGAAATGCAAATACCAGCATCAGACGTGACGACCTAAGTTTCACGTTCAGAGTCAGTGATTTCCCCGGGTCATCTGCATTCAGCCAGCATGTGCGGCTCCTCAGGCTGCGCCAGTACCGCTGGACATCCTGCCAGAGCCAGTGAAATGGTCCGGGTTCGTTGAACATCCGGGCCAGACGCATTTCAGAATACCAGTTCAGGATTTCCTTCTGAAGTTCTGCAAATCCATCGGACGACGAGACCGGCTGTGCATCCATCAGGAGTTGAATCCGGTGTCCGAATGTCGCAAGGCTTTCATCAATGCGGCCTCGTGCTGACGGATCGACGAGATCGCTCCATCGCGCGCAGACAGAGAATATTCCGTCGGGTTTGGGACGCAGGTTACCGAGAGCGTGGATTCGATCCCACACCTCGCTGAACACAGTACAGGACTGGGCGTCTGTTACGATTTTGTTCCGGTCGTCCACGACAATGATCAGATCAATGTCGGAACGGCTGTGAGCTTCCATACGGGCCAGGGACCCGGATACCGCAATGCAGGCAACGAAGTCAGGAAGGCGGTCTCCAATCGCTGTTTCAATTTGTCGGAATCGACCGGCGGAATAGTTCCACGCAGATGCAAGTGCCGGAGCAATTGACACATCAAATTGCGGCGGACGCTGGTTTGGTCGCAGCATTGTCGCGGACCCAGGCTGGGCATTCACATCACATCGGCGTAAAAAACCGGCTCAGACGTGCTTTTTCGGCTGGTCGCGTGATGAGCAAAACCAGCTCCAGTGACGCGGCCGACACAGCAATCATCGTCGCAACCTGTATCATGTCAACAAACTGTCACTCCCAACTGATTTCAAATCCGGAAGCGAAAGACAGAGACAAGCAGCTTGAAATTATCCCAATCACACACGAACGCACAAGGACCTGCCTTCGTTAGTATTTTCCAGAAAAACGCCGTGAAACAGACAGAGACAGACTGGAGAATCCGCTGAAACACCAAATTCCCGGTGTGAACACCCAGTGACGTTCAATCATGCTGAAACCATATGTCACAGTCACGATGGCAACTTTGAACATGTGAGTAATCATCACGATCTGTTTGTTGCTGCAGCATCCTGTTCCCGAATCGTGCGTGACCATGTCGGCCACAGGCTACCTGGTACTCATAGAATTATGATGAAGACCGGGTGGCATGCGACGGCCCGCGTAAAGCAGTCAGCATTCTTCTTGGTCAGGCAGTGCTGAAATCGGTGTGCGAACATGCCCACCGAAAATGGCACTAAGACCCACGTTGGAACTGCCCATCCGGTGGTTCCGCGAGGAATACTGGAATCTCAGCCGATTGCGCGAAAGACGCCACCAGCCATGCGGCGAATCCACATGTTTCCCCTGGTTCATCTTGAAGACGCAGCAACCCGCTGGCCGATCTCAGACAACCGACGGCAATGCCATAGCGTCGAAACGTCGTTGGAAAACCAACCGCAATTTACGGTTCCGGTTTGACGTTTTTTTGGGCATCGCGCAGCCCCAAAAGCGCCTCATGCGCATCAGGAAATCCGGGTTCGGCACTGATCGCATTGGTCAGCTGTTGGATGGCCTCCTCTCGACGTCCCTGTTGCGCGTACACGCGACCCAGGTAATAGTACGACTCGGCATGCTCTGAATCGATCTCTAACGCTTCTTTGAATTCGGCAATTGCTTGCGGGAATTGTCGCTGCAGATTGTGGACAATCCCTAGCCATAGGTGCGGTTCGGCATCATCGGCATTCAGTTTCACCGCTTGCTCGAAATGATTCTTTGCCGCGGGAAGATCTTTGAGGTTGATCGACAATTTTCCGGAAGTCAGATGCGCAGCGGCGTAATCTGGTTTGAGCCGCAGCGCCTCTTTCAAATGTTGACGCGACCCTTGCAGATCCCCGCGATTCCCCACGGTGACTCCAAGTGCGTAATGCGCTTCAGCCAATGCGGGTGAATACCGGACCGCCTCCTTGAAGTGAGAGAGCGCCTCGTTTGGTATTTCAAGATCGATCAGCGACAACCCCAACTCTAAGTGTGCCTTGGCGTCGTCCGGTTTTTCTGCCAGTTTTTGCCTCAGGTGTTCTGCCCGCGCCTCCTCATTTCGAAACTTCACAATTTGCTGCCGTAGCTTGCGGTCTGCATTGCCCGACCGGTCTGCATCGTATGCAACCGGGGGCAAAAAGGCCGCAACCATGGCCCCAGTCCCAAGAAGTGTCATGGTCAGGGCAGCCACAACTCCCTTTTTTGCCGTTTGCCGCCAGGCGGCGACGATCCAGACGACGCCGTGGGCAGCCAATAAAATCCAGACCGGCATCATCCCCAAACGAAATCGCCCGAAGTTGTAAGTTAAGAGAACCGAAAGCAGGTGCGCAGCCACAAACCCCAAGGGAAGCACGTACGCACCGAGGTAACGAAAACAAACGACAATGCCAACCAGCCCCAAGCCCACAATCCAGCCAAAACTCGGCAAAATCCACAACAAGGGAATAAAGGCACGAGTGGCCGTAAATATCGAATTATCGGGTACCTCGAAGTTATTTAACACGATGGCCGTTTTGGTTGCCGTCAATTTCACCGATCGTGCCGGTGCTTTGGCGATTTCACGGAGGGCTTCGCGAAACCAGAATCGCGATGATTCACTTCGTGAAAGTTTTCGTCCACTTCGCCGTCGCGCCTCCTCACGAAAGTCCTCGTGCTCTCGGCCGGGAACAGCAGCGGTGAAGTCGGGCGGCCGGTAATAACCCGTCGCGTCGGGACCGTGCCCCATATAAAAGACTTCCCCACCTCCGGTTGTTACGAGAACCATTTCCCCCGAAACAACGTAATTTCGTGTCAGTGATGGAATCATCATCAGACCCCAGAACACGAATGTGACGCCGATAGAGACAAACCGCTCTGCTTTAGTAAACTCGAATGCCTTTGCCCGCGTCCAGGTCCAGGCCGCCACCGGAAGAAGCAGCAGAATATGGTTTTCTCGCACCAGGCAGGCCAACCCGATCGCAGAACCACTGGCAAACAGCCAAAGGGAGTTTCCCGCGTCGGCAAACCGTAATGCGGCGTAAAGCGCCAACATCGTCAACAGCGGAGAAAGGAACCCCTTCATGATTGTGCATTCGTAAAACACCAACGGTCCGTATATCGCGCACAACAGTCCGGCAATACAGGCCGTGTGGTGTTCGAACAATCGGTTCGCGCATAAATACACAAGAATACAGGTCGTCACTCCACAAATAAGCTGAAGCAAAATCGCCACGTTATCACCGGCTCCCAGCTTATAGACGACCGCCAACCCATAGGCATACAGCGGTCCCTGTTCGAAGACCTCGGTGCCCAGCCAGTCTCCGCCGGCAATCTCTTTTGCCCACGTGCTGTAGTAGGCTTGATCGGCAACCCGCCACACCGACAAGGGAGTCTTCAGGTAACCGACAAAGTAAGCGATCCGCACCAACAGCGCCACGGCTACAATCGTCCACAGCCATTTGTCGCTATGTTTGGGTTTCATTCGGGAAGTCTATTCCGGCGGCAACGCCGAAGGCAGCCATAGAAGAAATATTCACTTCTTCAACAATGCAATCATGCGATTTTACAGTTCCCGTCTCAGTATCACAATTAGAAGAAGGGCGGGCGTTTGTCGACTTAACCGCTCAGTGGAAACGGAGGTCTCGTTGCAACGCTTCCACATCGACTGCATCCATACTCAACGAAAAAGGCCGTTGCGACGCGGCCGACTTCCTCGAACAGGTCTGGCACAAAATACATGGGACAACGATATGTCACTAGCAGACGCGGAATGCGACCACGCGTTCCTCGGCTTAAACCGGGCCGCTGCGTCCTGCACCAATTGAATCCGATGGGCGAGCGGCATGCTGCTCTTTGCAGACCTCTGTCACTTTGACAAGTACGAAAAAGATGCCCGTCTGGAACAGGGAAAACAATGTGAATGAACCGGCCAGAAGACGTGACCAGTGCATGTGGACCTGGCCCGTGCTGAAGAACTCGATGATCCCTGGCCACAGGAAACCGACGGAAGTAAAAAACAGTACGACCACCAAACCCAGGAAGACGGGGTCCTGCACGCAGGTGCCGACCAGGGTGGCCCAGAATTTATTGGCGTCAACACGGCGACGGCTGAATTGAGCCATGCGATTGGTCAGACCGGTGGCCAAAAGCAGCAGCAGTCCCGGTGACCCCAGCAGCGAACAGACGCTGAAGCGGTAGATCATCCATTCTTCGAGTCGTTGGTTTTCGAAATAGTATTCCGTCGGGTAGGCCGCCAGCAGCGCCAGAAATACCATGCAGAGGCTGAAGGCCATAAGAAACAGTTTTTCGGGGCGATAGCATAACACGCCGGAGATGATGGTTTTGAAGAATCGGAGACCGTCGCGTAACACGCTCAGTTTGCTCTCACCGATCCGATCAGCATAGGGTATTGGAATTTCGATCACGCGGAGGTTATTCAGCATCGCGCGGGCACTCATGGAAGGCGTGAAATGCAGACCGTCAGGGAGTGGGTACAGATCTTTCAGCGAACTGCGGCGTACAACCCGCATCCCGCTGGCGGTGTCGGTCACATGGTATCCGCAGAGGAACCCCAGCAGGCAGGCGTAAATGCGATTGCCGATTCGGCGAACACGAGGCATCTGTGTTTCCAGCCCCAGCCGTGACCCGAGCGCAACATCAGCCGTCACTTCGATGCTCAAACGACACATTTCGCCCAAGTACTGCGGGTCACAGGTCCCGTCGGCGTCCAGGAATCCCAGCAGTGTTCCCGTGCCGTGACGCCAGCCTTCCTTAACAGCGGCTCCGTAGCCCTGATTCTTTATCGAACACAACCACTGTTACATCTTCGAAGCTTCGTGCGATCTCGACGGTCCGATCGGTAGACCCATCACTGACCACGACGACTTCGACTGCGGCTAATCCCGCCGTCGCCATAATTTCCTGCCGCTGCTCAAGGCAGCGTCGAATTGTCTGGCCGATGGCGTTCTCTTCGTTCAGTGCGGGAATGACAACCGTGAGACTGTTGTCCATCAATTCGTACTCCGATCAGGTTGCTTCGCCATGGCCACTGACACTTCGATGCTGGAATGTGTGTGTGGTCAGTCCCAATCTGACAATTCGGCCAAAACATTGTCACTCAAGTCTCGCAGAAATCGACGGCAATCCTAAGAGCCGCATGCAAAGAATTCGCCCGGCGTCGGGATTAACCGGACCACCTCATTCGTTCACTGGCAGGCCCATTCACAGACTGATACGATTGCTTCTTCACCCACAACACGCAGCCCTCGAATTCATCGGTCTGCCGTCGGAAAAGAACCATCCTGCCCGACGACCGCTCAGCGCCCGGGTTTCACTTGAAAGTCAGAATCCATGCCTGCTCCATCCGGCCGCACTCCTGTTCGGTCGCCGTTCCTGACTCTCTCAATTTGCCTTGGCCTTCTGATTGCTGCAGGATGCAACGGCGGAGGGTCCGGCACCGACAGTGATTCAGGCAGCAGCAGTGGAAGCTCGATCAGCTTTGTCAGTATTGGAACCGCACCACAGGGTGGTGTGTTCTACACTGTTGGAGCGGCCATAGGCGATGTACTGGCTCAGCACAAGGCCGACACAGGCTGGCGCGGTGTGACGGCCGAATCAACCGGAGGAACGCTGGAGAACCTTCGGCTGCTGGATTCTGGTGATATTCAGATTGGTATGGCAAATTCCACAATTACATATTTCGCCGTCCAGGGCAAAGGCGGTTTCGAGAAATCTCATGACGTGAAAGCTGTCATGACTCTGTTTCCGCTGATTGCGACGTTTGTGACCAAAGAAGACTCGGGTATCAGAACGATTGAAGACCTCAGGGGCAAACGTGTTGTCGTTGGGCCGGAAGGGGCCGGTTTCGAGTACTTCATCCGACCGATCCTTGAAGCACACGCCCTGACCTACGATGACTTTAAAGACAGCTATGCCAGCATGGGGCAGTCCGTTGGATTTCTTCAGGACGGGTCTGTTGATGCAACGTTCATCGGAGGCGGACTCAAAGCCCCAGCGATTACGAATGCGGATTCAACCATGGATATTTTTCTGGTTCCCTATGGTGAGGAACAGCGAAAAACACTGGTGGAAGAACTGCCGTCGTTCAGTACCGCCACGATCCCGGCGGAGACTTACCGCACGCACACGGAAGAGTTCGAGGGACTGAACGTTGGATCGGCACACTTGATTGTTCGGGCCGACATGGATCCCGACTTCGTTTACAGCATTACGAAGATCATCTGGGAAAATCGCGCAGTCGTTGCCGAAAAGCATGCTGCAGCAAAGGCGATTAATGAAAAGAACGTTGTTCGCGAGACGGGCACAGAGTTCCATTCCGGAGCCGTTCGCTTTTACCAGGAAGTTGGCCTCTGGCCGGATGCCGATGCTGCACCTGACGCCGACACCGAATCCGAATCCGAACCAGCTGCAGCCGAATCTGTGGATGAAAGCACATCCGATGCCGGCGATGCAGACGGTCAGGGATCCTCAGCATGATCGATCGGATTCGTCAGTTTCTGATCGGTGCGCTGGGTGTCACGATCTCGGTGTTCACAGTTTATGAAGTGAACTACGGAGCGCTTTCGCCGCTGTCCCGGCTTTCGGTTTTCTGTCTGCTTGGGTCGGCGTTGTGTTTCCTGATGTATCCGATCCACAGGAAGTTTGCTGATGTCAAAGCACTGCGTGTCGTTGACTTTCTACTGGCGGCGGGGATTGCCGGCTGCTGCAGCTATCTGATTTACCAGGGGAATACGCTGGCCGCACGCGCAGGGAAATTCACAGATACAGATTCTTTGGTTGCCATTATCGGCACTCTGCTGGTTCTTGAAGCCACACGTCGATCAATCGGCTGGGCCCTGCCCGTTCTGGCAGGCCTGTTCCTGGCATACGCGTTCTTCGGGTCGAGTCTGCCGGACTGGCTGTTCCCGCATCGCGGATATTCGATTGAGCGAGTTGCGTCGCAGTGCTTTTTACGAACGGAAGGTGTGTTCTCCATCGCGATGAGTGTGATGTTTACATACGTGTTTCTGTTCGTGGTATTCGGTGCGTTTCTGGAAACCAGTGGTGCGACGCAGTTCATCGTCGATTTTGCCAAACGGATCTTCGGTCGCAGCCCAGGCGGGCCGGCCAAAGTGTCTGTTCTGGCAAGCGGCCTGATGGGGTCTTTGTCCGGGAGTGCGGTGGCCAATGCTGTCACAACGGGCACGTTCACGATTCCTATGATGCGCAGCGCTGGCTTCAAACCGCATATTGCCGGCGGGATCACAGCGGCAGCTGCGTCCGGTGGAGCCCTTGTTCCTCCGGTCATGGGTGCCGGCGCATACATGATGCTTGAACTCATCGACGATGTGACCTTCGTGCAGATTGCCAGGGCCGCCATTGTCCCCGCGGTTTTGTACTACCTGTCGATTCTGTTGTTCGTCCACTTCTATTCGCGCCGCGTTGGAACAGATGCACCCGTCGACTCGAATGAGGAGTCTGTTTCACTGTTTCAGTACAACGGACTCGTGTTCTTCGGTGCGCTGGGAGCATTGATCACGTTCCTGTTCTTTAAGACACCGTTTCGAGCTGTCACCTATTCTCTGGAGCTGATTCTGGTGCTCACGATTCTGAGCCCTCGAATAGCGGTTTCGATGGCGAATCGCGTAGTTGCACTGTTCGTGTTTGCCGTCGTGACAGGAGCCGTGGCCTGTTGTCGAGTGCACTGGAATGGCCTGGTCGACGTCGACGTCGGCTGGGCAAAAGCGATTGCCGCAGTGCTGCGGCCGGACGATCGACTGGTCCTGTCGAGCTTTGATACATGGGCCGATGCTGCCATTCCTGGCATGCTGCTGGTGCTGCTGATCGGTCTGCTCAGTGCCCGATGGCGACCAATGATTCTCGAAACTTTCGGCCGCTCAGCCCGTGGTGGAGTGTCTCTGGTTTCCGCCAGTGCGTGCGTCGGTGTGGTAATTGGAGTTGTGTCGCTGACCGGTGTTGGGACCGCCTTTCCCAATGCCATCATTCCGCTGGCTGAAAAAAGCCTGTTTCTGGCTCTGCTGGCCATCATGGGCTGTTCAATTGTGCTTGGCATGGGTCTGCCGTCAGCGGTGTGTTACCTGCTGATGGCGACGCTGATCGGACCGGTTTTGAACAAGCTGGGCGTTCCGCCGCTGGCCGCTCACCTGTTTATCTTCTACTTCGGAATGATGTCCATGGTGACGCCGCCCGTGGCTCTGGCAGCGTATGCAAGTGCCGGAATTGCCGAATCAAAAATCATGCCCACAGCATTTGCAGCGTTTCGATTTTCTCTGGTTGGCTTCACTCTTCCATTCATGTTTGTCTATCGACCGGAATTGCTGTTGATGACCAGGCAGGGCGACACCGTGGCTTTGATGCCTGCGGTCATTCAAATCTCGCTGGCTGTGATCGGTATCATCGCACTGTCTGTCGGCCTGGCCGGATATTTTTTCTCCGGCGTGAGTGTGCTGCTGAGAACAATCATCCTGATCGCCGCCGCGATGCTGCTCACGCCTGACATCACGGTTGGTGAAACCAGTTTGGGCATAGCCACAAACGTGACAGCGTGCGGGCTGTTTGTGATTGTTGCCGGAATCAATTTCGTGCAGTCCCAATCGGCATCCAATAAGCAGCAGGCGAACGAATGAATGTCAGGTTCGGCATCTGGCTGTTGATACTGCTCCTGGTGATTCTGCATCAGGATTTCTGGTTCTGGTCAGACGGCTGGCTGATCCTGGGATTCCTGCCCGTGGGGCTCGCGTATCATATGGCGCTGACGATTGCTGCCGCGGTGACCTGGTGGCTGGCCACGAAGGTGATCTGGCCGGCAGGTGATGATGTCACTCCGGACACCGATGCGGAAGGAACCGAATCGTGATCCAGCTGAGCATTATAGCCGGCTACCTCGTGCTGCTGGTTGCTCTTGGTATCTTTTCGAACCGGCTGTTTCGAGGGACCAGCCAAGACTATATGCTGGCCAGTCATTCCATTGGTCCGTTCCTGCTGCTGATGTCGCTGTTCGGCACGACCATGACCGCGTTTGCTCTGGTCGGTTCAACCGGCAAGGCATACCAGACAGGAATTGGCGTTTACGGACTGATGGCGTCTTCCAGCGCCGTTGTCCATTCATTGTGCTTCTTTTTGATTGGCATTCCTTTGTGGAGGCTGGGACGCCGGTACGGGTACACGACACAGATTCAGTTTTTCCGGGATCGACTTGAAAGCAATCACATCGGCCTGCTGCTGTTCCCAATTCTGGTGGGTCTGATCATTCCCTACCTGCTGATTGGCGTCCTGGGCGGCGGGACCGTCATTCAGAAGGTCACGATCGGCACATTCCGAGACGCGTTTGCGGACTTCGACGGCGGTGTGCCCCCGTGGCTGGGATCGCTGGTGATCTGCATCATCGTGCTCGCTTACGTCTTCGCCGGCGGCATGCGCGGCACTGCGTGGGCCAACACGTTTCAAACGTCCGTATTCATCGTTCTGGGCGTCGTCACGTTTCTGTTGATTGCCAGTCGCATCGGCGGACACGACAGCCTGCTTGCCAATCTTCAGACAGCGACTCAGGCGGTTCAGGAACGCCACCCCGAAATGCTCACTCGTAGCAAACTGCCGCCGACTCTGTTCTGCAGTTTCATGCTGGTGCCATTGTCAGCGGGTATGTTTCCACATCTGTTTCAGCACTGGCTGACGGCAAAGAACGCCGACAGCTTCAGGCTGACGATTATTGTGCATCCGATCTTCATTCTTCTGGTCTGGGCCCCGTGCGTGCTGGTCGGAGTATGGGCAACGTCAGCAACAGTCGGCGGCGAACTGCTGATTCCGGAAGGAACCAGTCCGAATGCAGTGCTGGCCATGATGGTTGCCAAACTTTCCGGGCCGGTGCTCTCGGGGCTGCTGACAGCCGGTATCCTGGCCGCCATCATGTCATCGCTCGACAGCCAGTTTCTGTGTGTCGGCACGATATTTACGAAAGACATCGTGGAACACTACGGTGGCTCAGATCGATTCACCGACCGTCAAATTGTGGTCATTGCACGCGGTTTTGTTGTGGCGGTCGTGGTGATTACGTACCTCCTGAGTCTGCTGGAACCGCGCGCGGTCTTTGATCTTGGCATTTGGTGCTTCAGCGGATTTTCGGCACTGGTTCCGCTGGTGGTGGCCGCCATCTACTGGAAACGACTGACGGCGACGGGTGCCTGCGCGTCCGTGATTGCGACGGCAGCAACCTGGGTCTACTTCTTCATTCAGTCTGACTTTGCGAAGAATCCAAAGTATTCGTTTTTCGGGATGCTGCCTGGCGTTGGAATGATTGGCGCCTCAGCTCTTGCAATGATTCTTGTGTCACTCGTGACACGTCCGCCCAGCGATCAAACATTAGACCGTTTCTTCCCCTCCCGAAGTTGATGTCTTTCTGTACTGGCCCGTGCAGTGTCCCGTATGTTTCCAAAGAACACACAGATCAGCAACACGCAAAAAATCAGCAGCGATCCCAGCCACGGGGCACACCGCCGTCGAAGTCCGCGAATACAGACGGCAAGGAACCGGACATGATGCTGGTGATCACTGTGCCGGAGGCCATGACTCCCATGAGCAGATACACAACGACCAGCCAGAGAAATGCAGGCGTGACACAACAGCGTCAGCGGTATAAAGCCAGCGACGAGCGTTGTGTTATTCCATAGCCATTCGTCGTGGTGCAGAACGATCAGAGCCACAAACAATAGTTCAGGCCTGCTGCGGGCAGGAAATCACCTGATTGGAACCTGTCGATGGGTCGTCCGGCTGTCGCAACCAAGGAGCAGGACCAACCGCCGCTCCACGAGCGTGAGAGTTCACGAGTCGCAGAACGGAGCGTCAACAATCCGCAGTTTGGACCCGAGTCACCATATTCTGACGGCGTTTCAGCCCAAATTCCGAGCTCAAGGCCGGCGATTCGTAGTTCCTTCTCAGTACAGTGTTGATCAGTCACCGAGGTGCGCGATAGAATGAAACGTATGAGTCCGCACCTGTTTTGGACGGCCGTCTGCGTTTTCGGGAGGTACCACGTGCCTCGAATCTCTGCTCGAGTCGCCTTTTCATTGATTTGTTGTTTTGCCGGCCCTGGCATGTCGGCGGAGGAGGCTGCTGCGCTGCGTGACACAGAGGAATTGACTGACGAATACAGTGCCGAAGAACGCAGTCACTGGTCCTTACTCAAAAGATCCAGTCCCCTTCCACCGGAGTTTTCCGACGAATCTGACAGGCAGTGGGTTCGTAATTCTGTCGATGCTTTTATCCTGCGTCACCTTAAGACGGCGGATCTGCGTCCGGCACCGCCTGCCGACCGACGGACTTTGATTCGCCGAGTCTATTTTGACCTCATCGGCCTGCCGCCGCCGGCGTCAGAGGTGCAGCGGTTTGCTGATGACGATTCTCCAGTGGCCTACCGGAGCCTCATCGACGAGTTGCTCGCCAGTCCGCAATACGGCGAGCGATGGGGACAACATTGGCTGGATGTAGTGCGATTTGCTGAATCGGAGGGGTACGAGTACGACCTCCATCGTCCGGAAGCCTGGCGGTATCGGGACTATGTCATACAGGCCTTCAATTCCGATAAACCATATGATCGGTTTATCACCGAACAACTGGCCGGTGATGAGATGGAGTTCTCCGGCAACAATGGAGCCGACAGACGCGAAGCTCAAATTGCCGCGGGGTTTCACCGCCTCGGACCGATCCGCCGTAACGGAGGGAATCCGGAAGTTGCCTTCAGCCGTAACGAAGTGCTCACCGAGATGACCAATATTGTAGGGACGACGTTTCTCGGACTGACGCTCGGTTGTGCACGATGTCACGACCATATGTACGATCCGATCCGCCAGACGGATTATTACCGGTTGCAGGCATTCATGTCGGCAACGCATGACAACGACATTCCACTGGCGGATGAAACGACCCGGCAACAGTGGAAGGAACAAACCGAAAAGATTCAGGCGGAAATCAACAGCATCACCGCGAAGCTCAATGAAAGCAGTGAGCAGGACCGTACGAAACTGAATGAAGAACTCAAGACAGTCCAGGCTCATCTTCCGGGGCCACTTCCCACACTGTTTAGCGTGAAGAATGATTTCGCCAACCGGACGCCCGTACATTTGCTGGAGGTAGGTGACGAGTTCAGGAAAGGTATTCCGATGGGCATGCGGACACTGGGCGTGCTGCAACGCGACGTGCAGACAGACCTGCCGGCGAATGTACCTGATCCGCGACTTCGTCTCGCCGGCTGGATCACTGATCCTGCCCATCCACTGCCGGCGCGGGTTATGGTGAATCGAATCTGGCATGATCATTTTGGTCGGGGAATCGTGGCAACCGTGAATGATTTCGGTGTCAACGGTGCCGAACCGAGCCACCCGGATTTGCTCGATTATTTGGCAGAACGATTCATCCGGGAAGGTTGGAGCATCAAGTCGATAAATCGCCTGATTCTGCTCAGCAGCACCTATCAGCAGTCCTCGATTCATCCCGCCCATAAACAGGTGATGCAGGTCGATGCGGAAAACCGCCTCTTGTGGCATTTTCGCTCACGGCGTCTGGAAGCGGAGGAAATTCGCGATGCCATGTTGTCGGTCTCCGGGCGGTTGAATTCCCGGTCAGGCGGACCAAGCATCATGGTTCCCGTCGAACAGGAACTGATCGGTCTGCTTTTCAAACCAAAGCAGTGGCAGGTCACGACGGACGCCGCTCAGCACGATCGCCGTTCGATCTACCTGTTTGCCAAACGGAATTTACGTCTGCCGTTCCTTGAAGTGTTCGACCAGCCGGATCTGCAGACCAGCTGTGGATGTCGGGTTTCCAGTACCCACGCGCCGCAAGCTTTGGAAATGCTCAACGGTAAGTTGTCCAACGAATTGGCGGGTGTGTTTGCCGAACGATTGCGGAAGGAAGCCGGGGAAGATGTCGTGACTCAGGTTCGACTGGCTTTTTGGATCGCCACAGGACGTCCGCCAACGGTGCAGCAGGAAGCGATTGCAAATGCGTTTCTCAACGCCGAACCGCTGCGCGAGTTTACCCTGGCGATGTTCAGCCTGAATGGGTTCTTGTACGTGGACTAATGCAGATTCGGGATTGATCGTTTCAGCCGACCAACTGAAGGAGATTGCTGCTGTACAACCTGCCTCAAAACATCATCGACATCCGGCGACGGGAGGTCCTGCGGGAGTCGTTCTGCGGATTCGGCTCAGTGGCGCTGGCTTCTATGCTCCGAGCAGAACGCACCCAGGCCGAAGGCAGCAATCCACTTTCCGCCGAGCCGGCCCATTTTGGCCCAAAGGCGACGTCGGTGATCTTCCTCTTCATGTCCGGTGGTCCCAGTCAGATTGAAACGTTCGACCCCAAGCCGCTGCTGAACAAACTCAATGGACAGCCGCGACCTGAGGAATTTCAGGAAGCCAAGTACCAGCGGATCAGGAAGGATGCTCTGCTGCTTGGCACACAGCGACGATTTTCACGGCACGGCGAAAGCGGGATCGAGGTATCGGATTTATTTCCGCACACCGCCCGCTGTATCGACGAGATAGCTGTATTACGCGGTTGTTACGGTGACAAAGTGGTGCACTCGGCGGCGCAATATGAATTGTTCAGTGGACGGACATTTCCAGGTTTTCCCACCATGGGGTCATGGGCGATTTACGGTCTTGGGTCCGATAGTGAATCGCTGCCGGGTTACGTGGTGATGCCCGATCCCGACGGCGCGCTCGAGGCAGGCCAGCCGATGTACGGAAACGGTTTCCTGCCGGCCACCTATCAACCAACGATGCTGGGTTCCGGAAAACCTCCGGTACGCAACCTGAAGGTGCCGCCAGGGATTTCGCTTGTCCAGCGACGAAAAACGGTGGAGTTGATTCGTACACTGAACCATGCTGATGCACATCCCGCCAATGACGAGCTGACGGCCCGGATTCGAGCCTATGACCTGGCGTTCCGGATGCAGACCGAGGCGCCCGAGGTCTTTGATATTTCGGGAGAAACGAAGGAAACTCTCGATCTGTACGGTGTCGATGTCGAGCCGACAGACGACTACGGCCGGCGGTGTTTGCTGGCACGGCGATTAGTGGAAAAAGGCGTGCGATTCACTGTGGTCGTTTCCGGCGGAGGACCGGGTAACCTGCAGTGGGACGCACACAGTGACATTGAAGAAAACCATCTGCGGATGGCTGCCCAGACAGATCAACCGATCGCGGCGCTGCTCACGGATCTTCGGCGTCGCGGGTTGCTGGAGACTACGCTGATACTGTGGGGAGGCGAGTTCGGACGTTCTCCGGAAGCCCAGAGCGGTAAAGGCCGCGATCACCACAACGTTGGTTTCAGCATGTGGATGGCGGGCGGTGGCATCAAAGGAGGCCAGGTTGTCGGTGCCACCGACGCGATCGGTATGCATGCCGTCAGCGACCGCTGTCATTTCCGCGACATCCATACCACGATCCTGCATCAACTGGGCCTGGAGCAGGAAGAACTGACGTACCTGCATGAAGGACGAAAGGAACGTTTGACGCTCATCGAAGGCCACGTCATCGACCAAATTGTCTGAAGGGACAGGGTAATTCCAGCTTCGGAACCGACGTGCAGGCTTCCAGCCGTGGCTGAAGCCATTTCAGAACTGCAGGAGTACTCGTGAAACCGAACTGATGGAAACGTACCCTGTCCCATGTCGTCGTTGCGTGGATCGGCCACAGCAAAGCAGTGGCCAGGAAGCACTCTCTGCAGGTGACTGACGAACACTCCCATCGCGCCGTCGACTCAACGGCGGTGGCCCAGAAGACACGCGAAATGGAACAAACAGAGAAACCCACCAAAAACAAAACCCAGCAGAAATGTAGTGTTTCTGCTGGGATTGCGGATGAGTTCGTTACTGTTCGTAACGTCAAAGCTCTCCTTTACAAACTCTCTTCGTAACGACTCGCGCACAGGCCGATTCACGAAGTCCTGACGCTGCACTGCTTTGCAAAAGTTCGAGTCCTTTACGGTGCTTCCGAAGTAACGAACCCTGCTTGAACTTTTCCGGACGGGGTTAACAGCGGGCGCAACGTAGTCCATTTCATAGTGGCCACAACTCGCGCCGTGAACTCCCAAATGTCGTGGCAGACAGCACGGCAGAAAATCACGGAATGAGCGCCATGTACACGTCGCACCGCAGACCAGCGATGTTCTTGAGCGTGTTTCACGGGCCGATGGCTCCCATGACGATGTCGAGCATGACAAAACCGACGAGACGAATTAGGTGGCCGAATCCCCTGCGATCGAATATAATGTCTGGTCCATGAGTGCGTCCGATCACAGGTAAAAATCATGCTCTCTCTCATCAGCGAACGAACTCACGGCCTCTGCGACGGCATCAGACGACGCGAGTTCCTGACGATCGGCGCCTTGGGATTCGGCGGACTGTCAATGCCTCAGCTTCTCGCGGCAGAGGCAGCATCAGGGAGTCGATCGAAGAAAGCGATCATCATGGTCCTTTTGTCGGGGGGGCCGTCGCACCAGGATCTCTTCGATCTGAAGACGGAGGCACCGAAAGAGATCCGCGGTGAGTTTAATCCGATCCCCACCACCGTATCAGGCATCGATATCTGTGAGCACCTGCCTCTGATGGCGGGGATGATGGACAAGCTGGCCATCGTTCGCTCCGTCGTCGGAGCGCAGCCGTCGCATGTGCTCAATCAGTGCCACACGGGCCGGAAGCGATCGGACTACTGGCCGTCGATCGGCTCCACGATATCGAAGCTTCAGGGCACGCGGGAGCCGGGCGTGCCGCCCTTCGTCGGGCTGGCGGGAACAACCAAACACGGACCATGGTCAGATTCGGGACAGTTCGGATTTCTCGGTCCCGCCCATGGGCCGATGCGACTGCGGGGAAACGCCCGATCGAACATGGTTCTCAACATGCCGCTCGAGCGGCTGCGAGATCGGCGTCAGCTCGTGTCGAGCGTTGACCAGTTCCAAAGAGAGGTCGATGCTGGTCCGGTGCTCGAAGGATTCGATTCTTTTCGACAGCAGGCCTTTGATGTCCTGACATCCAGCAAACTCGTCGAGGCCCTGGATTTTGAGCGGGACGATCCGCAGGTGCGTGAACGCTACGGACGCGGCTCGCTCGACAACATCGTGGACGGACCGCCCCTCTACAACGAACATTTCCTCGTCGCCCGGCGGCTGGTCGAGGCCGGCGTTCGCTGCGTAACTCTCAGTTTCGGCCGCTGGGACACCCACGCGGACCACGACTTCGACGGAGTGTCAAATTTCGAGACCCTGCGGAATTTCCTGCCGCGACTTGACAGGGCAGTCACGGCCCTCGTTCAGGATCTCCACGACCGTGGAATGGACAAGGATGTTTCCGTCATCGTCTGGGGCGAGTTCGGACGCACGCCAAAGATCAACGATCGTGGTGGCAGGGACCACTGGCCGAACGTGTCCTGCGCTCTGATGGCCGGCGGCGGCATGCGTACCGGACAGGTGATCGGCGCGACGGATCGTATCGGGGGAGAGGCCGCGAGTCGTCCGGTAACATTCCAGGAGATCCTCGCGACGCTTTACCACAACGTCGGCATCAACGCTACGAATACGACGGTCACCGATCTTTCCGGGCGTCCGCAGTATCTGTTGGACAACCATACCCAACCGATTTCGGAGCTCGTATAATAGCTTGCCTCCGGTCGGACGGAGTTTCATTCAGACTCGAATTCCGGTTCATGATCCGTCATCAGATGTGTGGTGTTGTCATGAGCAGTCTTTGTCATCGATCCCGATCTTCCAGCTCAGCGGAAACGTCCGTTATACCGTCGCGTCGCGGCTTCCTGCAGTCCGGCGTACTTCCTGGTCTGGGGACCAGTCTCGTGAATCTGCTGAGTCGTCCGGCATCAGCCACCACCGGTTCTCCAGCACCCAGAGCAAAATCGGTCATCATGGTCTGGCTGCAGGGCGGTGTGTCACACCACGACACATTTGATATGAAACCGAATGCACCGGCAGAAATTCGTGGACCGTTTCAACCGATTTCGACCACTCTGCCCGGCACTCATGTTTGCTCACTCCTGCCTGGTATCGCGCAGCGGATGGACCGTCTGGCGGTTCTGCGATCAGTGACTCATCGGGAAAACGCACACGAACGCGGCACGCGTCAGATGCTGACTTTCCGCCAGCCTGTCTCTCCGGTTCGCAAGCCGACAGATCATCCCGACCTTGCCTCTGTCGTGGTTCATGAACTCGGACCACGTGCGAAAATTCCTCCCTACGTTGTGCTCGAATATCGCGGGACCTTTACGAGCCGGGAAGGACTGTATGCGACCGGTTTTCTCCCGCAAGATGACGGGCCATATTACAGCTATGACTGGGATTCTTTGATGCCGAATCAGGTGCCGTCGAAACGCCTGGAGCAGCGTACGTCTCTACGAACGCGGTTTGACGGCCTCTCGTCCACCAGTGGGCGTCTCACACAACTTGATGAGTTCAGGCTGTATGATCGCTATACAGACGAGGCTGTCGATCTGATCCGTTCGAACGTAGCCGCTGATGCGTTTGACATCGACAAGGAGCCGCAAAGTGTGCGCGACCGGTACAACGCAAAAGACAAAGCTTCGGCCTGTTTTCTTATTGCCCGTCGGTTGATCGAAGCCGGCGTTCGCGTCGTCACCATCGGTCAGGCAGGCTGGGACCACCATGGGAATATTTTCCCGGCACTCACCAGTCGTCTGCCAAAAACAGAAAGTGCATTCTGCGCCCTGCTCGATGATCTTGAGCAGCGTGGTCTGCTCGACGAAACTCTGGTGCTCTGGATGACCGAATTCGGCCGTACACCACAAATTAATCCCGCCGTCGGTCGAGATCACTGGCCACAGGTCTTCAGTGTCGCCCTGGCAGGTGGTGGTGTTCGAAGCGGGCAGGTCATCGGAGCTTCAGACCAAATCGGGGGTGAGGTACTGACGCGACCCATTTCGCCACCCGAAATTGCGGCAACCCTTTATCAGTTACTGGGCATTTCGCATCAGGCAGCATACGTTGGCCCGGACCGTCGTCCCCTGCTTTTTGTTGCAAACGACGCACGACCAATCGCCGAACTGCTCTGAATATGAAGACCGTTGTGTTCGTCGAGTGGAATGAATAGCAGGAGATTCTCCGAAGCCTTGACGTCGAGTGAGCTCCGGTATTCACCAGGATCAAATGAACCCCGGGTGGTCGTGAATCCCCGAAAGGAAACAGGCTCGACTAATTCCTGTCGGGTGCACTTTGGTTTTGGGCTTTGTTTGTTGAGGGGTTCTCAAACCAAATGACTCCCCAGCCACCGTTTTCCTCGGTTGTGATCACATCCAGGTCGCCATCCCCGTCGAGATCGCCGAGCCAGGCATTGTCCATCTTCCTGCGGGTCTCTGATCCAGGCATTCTAAGAACAGTGGTGTTCCAGTTGTCTCCCTGCATGGGGTCACCGGTATATGTGGCTGTCCAGATATCGCCTTGCTTCGGGATAACCAGGACTTCGTTCCTGTTCGGATCGCCATCCAGATCCAGTACCGCCACGCCCTTGGGAAAGCTCCCGGAAGGCTGATCGATCAGTACCTCCCTGAAAGTTGGGGTTCCGTGTTTGTTGGTACGCAGGAGGACAATGAGCTTCTTCGCCAAGGCCCCCCTGCTGCCGCCGGTGATGACGAAATCGTGAATCCTGTCGCCATTGACATCAGCCACGAACATGAACATGGGCTCGTGATGCGTGTGAAGCGTCTTGCGTTCCCATTTACCCGTGACTTTCTCCTTACCGGGATTCACATACCAGCAGATCTCCACCCCGCGGTCCGGCACAACCATATCGGTATTACCGTCTGCGTTGATGTCCGTCATGATGCAGTTCATAGGCCAGCGGTTCCTGCCGATCGTATACTTGGCCCAGCTCGCCGCACGGTGTTTGTCCTTTTCCGGCTGCCTGTACCACTCCTGGGCGCCAACAATCAGGTCATTGAGACCGTCCTGGTCAACATCGGCCACCGTAGGAACTCGTCGCTCATAATCGAAGAGAGTCATTCTTGTCCATTTCGACGAATCACGTACCTCGGACCTGCCGGGGTTGAAATAGACCCAGCCGCCGTTGGCGACGTAGTCGATATCACCATCGTTATCGAGATCGCCGATACCGGAATCTTCGCACTTGCCGTGTTTCAACTCCGTATACTCCGACCAGATGTCACGTACCGCGTCATCGCCGGGATTGAAGTGGAGGCGGCTGTACCTGCCCTCTTCGTAGTTCACAAACAGATCCAGATCTCCATCACCGTCCCAGTCGTGGATGTTGATTCCGTCCGGGCCGTGGTCTTCCGGGTCGGGTTGAATCACATGGCAACGCCACCCACTCGGGCCCGGTTCACCAGCATGCTCCCTCCACACCTCTGAAGCAGCCGTAAGGGACGAAACGGCATGCAGCAATGCGAGTGACGTAATGAATTTCATGATTCTCCGTTCATTCCTTTGAGCGCGGTGCCCAGGTTCACCGCGCGGTGGCGAACCATTTACGAATATCAGAGAGCGGGCCACCCACCGCTCCGGTGTAACGGATTTGGCACGTCTGGCATGGCGTATGATTTGTGAGGTGCAGGTTCCCTGTACGAGAACGAAGATCTAAGGAAGACAGAATACCAACCGTGACTCCGATCGAACAAGGACGAAACGAGGGCAACTACGGAAGGGTAATCGACCGTGGGAAGGAAGCCTGCGAATGTGTCGGTAAGCTGACAAATAATCGTCGTCCGAACGCGATTCTCGACACCCTTCAGCGTCCTGCGCACAGAAAAATCCCGCAGACCTGTGCCAGGCTTCATGAACAAAATATTATGCCGCGTGTCACTCGTCCGCGTGCTGTTTGTCTGGCTTTGAATCTTGAATGATCCATCCTGGAGTCGGTATTGCGGGTGTCCGTGCGACCAGCGGCAGGCTGACGGCGGTAATGACAAGAACTGGAATTTCAATATCAAGGTGTAGTCGATCCGTCTGACGGAGGATCGGTCAACAGCTTGCGAAGATGAAGAATGGGCCGATCACCACAGTGACTTTTTCGAACCCGCCGACAGCGAACGTCAACAGACCTATGACGGCGAGGCCAAGCGTCCAAACCCAGTCAATCCCCGGAACGATTCCGAGGGTGGTCAGCAACCATCCGGATCCTATACTGATCAGGAGAAACGGAAGAAGCAGCGTCTTTTTGTCAGGCTTCATTGAGGCACCACGAAATATGCGTGTTAAGAAACATCAATACCACGAGCGACATTGATTTAGCACAAGACCATCGTGGATAAAGCCGTCAAGGCTGCTTCGAATTCCATGGTTCGGTACACGTGTGAATTCGATCCTCACTTTTGTACCAGGGCAAGCCGAAATACGGCAATCTCCTGCGGCACATGTTATTACGTCAACCAACGAGTTGAACAGGTTAAGGAATCTAATATGGCCTCCCTCAGTCGCAGAGAATTTGTAAAAGTGGCGGCAGCATTGCCTGCTCTGTCCGGTACGTCACCGTCAGCTAATCCGAAGAAGCTGGCTGCTGCACCATCGTGCGGACTGCAGCCTTACGGAACGACGAATGACCGAAGTTCCTTCACAAATATCTGGAGTGACTGGCAAACCAACCCGTTTGAACACCAGGAGTTTCCTGCGTTTCATCGGCTCACAACGAGTCTCGACGCCCTCTATTCGCGTTGTCAGCAACCGGTCTCGACTCTGAACGACCGTCCCGTCTGTCTGCAAGTTAAAATCCTGTGTTCCGGGGAAGCGGGCCGCACGTTGTTCACACTGGGATGAAGAGCGCAATTCTGGGAACCTGGGCCTTCAGTCTGGGAGCCTGTCCGACACAAGGGATCTCGTTTGGAATTACCGGGTGGAATCTCCTCGTCAATGCCGCCGCCCCCTGGGAAGAGCGAGTCCCGATCGCAGGTCTGGATCACCGTGACTGGCATACATTTGTTCTGAAAATCCCCAACGCACAAGGGCCGGCTCAGGTTTACTGCGACGGTCAACATGTGCTGGATTTGCAGCAGCCGATCACTACGGCTCAACGCAAAAAAAATGCGGCGGACCAAAACAACCGACATGGATCCATTCAGCAACTGGTTCCGGAGACTCCAGGACAGAAAGATTACGTATTCATCGAGAGTCGCCATCCCGGCCAGATCATTGACATCGACCACTTTAAAATCTCACAGGAACCAATGGTGACCCGGCGCAGATCATTACCGGTTCTCCTAGACCTGGATTGGGAATTGAACGGTACTCAAAAGGTCGAATACACCCTGACTCGTTTCGAAGACAAGCCTGTGTTGAATGAGGCCAACATTCCGGATCCTTCAGGCAAGCATTCCGGAGCATCAGTCCCCAGTGTGGTCCGTGATGAGCAAGGCTTCCACATGTACTTTATGGGGGTAAACGAATTGAGTCAGGCCATCGGCAGAATCACGTTTGGGATTTATCGCGCCTTTTCCCGGAACGGAACGGACTGGAAGGTCGATCCCCAAACACCTGTGCTCGAACCAGGCGAGCCAGGAAGCTGGGACGCAGGCTGTCTTGGCCAGATGGTGGTGCGCAAGGAACAAGGTCGGTTCCGAATGTGGTACGGCGGATATGTGTTCCGGCTGCAGCAGGGCCGGGCCGGCTATGCCGAATCGCCTGATGGAATTCACTGGAAAAAGCCTGACTTGGGCGTCGCTCAGTTCGCGGGCAGGCCAGGCAATATCTGCTTCTCACTTGAGCCGGGACTCAACTGTAACGAATACCAATTGCCCGTGAACATTGTCCGCGACGAAGCAGCACCCCCCGATCGTCGCTATGTGTTGTTTTTGCACACGCAGGGCCCGCACGGTTTCATCGTGGATGTGGCCACTTCGCCGGACGGCTTACGGTTCGTTCGGGCACCTCATAACGCCCGGCACTATGCTTTCGACACTACGCCTCGCAACAGTACCCTGCACGGTGCCGCCGTGGTGCTCCACGAGTCCGACTACTGGTGGGCTTTCGCCGGCCACCATGAAGCAGAGGGCAAGGGATATCGTATGCGTTTTACCGGATGGGTGGTTGAGCCTGAAGAGAAAGAAAATATCAGCTTTGGATTGTGGAACTCCCAGCGGACTCATCTGGACCCCAACCCTCAATCCTGGGACCGAGAGAGTGTCACCATTGGCAGCTTTCTGGAAGTGGGAAACGAATGGTGGATCTACTACGACTGTGAAGGCAGCGTCGGACTGGCCAAAGTCGGACGTCACCGGATGTACGGCGTCCAACTCAAGCCGGGAACACAAACGGGCGAGGTAACATCGATTGGGTTGGACCCACCCAGGGAAGGATGGCAACAATACCAGCTTGTGGTGAATGTCAGCAGACTTTCCAAAGGCGGACGTCTTACTGCTCAGTTAGTGTCTGCATCAGATGAACAACCTATCGATGGGTTCACACTGGCCGAGGCTGTGCCGATTGAGAAGGACGGTTACGATATTCCACTGGAGTGGACCACTCACCGAACGCAGCTGCCGGATCTGGAGAGTCCGCTTCGAGTTCGCTTCGAATTGACACGCGGGCTGGACACTCCCCGACTCCATGCGATCTATCTCCGGAAACAGCCTTCTTAACAGCGACGCCGACCGCTGCCACTGCCATCACGCGCTCATCTCCGCCCACTCGTGCTGATGATCGCGTGTGTGCCCCTCCGTGTCGAACGGACTGTGTCCGCTATCTACCACTTCCCGGGCACCTGTCACGCCGATTGAACGAGGCGACGAGTGCCGGTGCCCACGGGGGGTATCGATCGTGGTCACAGTCTCACGAACCAGGCCCAGCGACTCTTGGTCCACACGGCCGATCACCAGCGGATAGCGCGGCGCGTTCCCTCGCGGTCGATCACGACAGATATTGCCGATCCAACAGTAAACGCCGCTGGAATGACGGATGAGCCGCGAGATGCTGCTGGGGGAATAGAAGGGCGTCCCGTCCGAATATCGCCATATGTCCGGTTCGGCCCACGTCGGTCCTCCATCGCCTGACATGCTGAACCATTTGTGTCCGCTGTTGGTCCGGCAGACCATCAACACGCGGCCGTCCGGCAACTCCGCGATCGTCGGTTCGAAGATGCCTCGCAGTGATTTCTCAGGCGGCAGATTCAGTCGCTGACTGAGCTGCCAATCCAAACGTCCGTCATCTCGCCAGGTGCCGATGAGCACCGCCGCATCCCCATAGGTGTAAGCTCCGGGCGGTCGATACAATTTCCCGTCAGGACCGGTATGGCTGATTTGAACCGGAACCACGACGGCTCGATCCGAGCGATGTGCAACGGCGTTGCAAATGCTGAGTGAGTTCGAACCAACCCGCACCCCGTCGAACGGCCGTTCGGGTGTGAAGCCACTTCCCGTCTGGATGACACGCTCCTCGAACAACCACGACCGGCCGCCGTCATTCGAAACGCGGTAGAACGGATAGTAGCTGGTCTGGCCATCAAGGGGATGGTCGTTCCGCAACATGCCTTCGATACCCACCAGTAACAGCCGATCATTGCCAGGATCGAAAAATCCGCCGCAGAACAGATGCCTCAGCCGTCCCTCAGGCCGCAGTTCGACCGACCTCCACGTTTCCGTGTCGGACCAGGTCCGTCCGTGATCAGTCGACACGCTGAACTCAAAATTCGAGTAAATGTCGTCCTTCAGCTCTTCGTGGCGAATCCGAAACATGTTCGGTCCGCGATGGCTCACGTAGTTGACGAATTCGTAGACCACCTGCGTGGGGTCTTTTTGCGGGAATGACACCCCGCGGCTTCTCACAAGAAACCGCGGATCGTCTGCCATCATCGCTGCGCTGATCAGCGGCAACAGGAAGCCGCACCACGCTGGTATGCGTTTGGCGTGTAACATGGAGAAACGTCCAGAGGTCCCTGATCAGGTACTGAGCGACCAACGTCTGAGGTGACGGCCATTGTGACAGGGGCTGTGTCTTTGTCAGCAGGATCGGTGGTATGATAGCGAGTAGAAGGCGCCTCTTAAGCGAACCGCAGTCACACGGTCGAGTGAACTGTTACGGCTCGACGTGGCCGCACATGACCCACAGAGGCACACCGCCGGTCTCATATGTGGCGAAGTGCTCAAGCTTGCCGGTTGACTGGTCGATGCGATACGCGAAGAGCGTCGAGGAACGCTGCCCGGCCGAGTACACGAACCGACCGGTCAGGTCGATGCAAAACGCCCGCGGAAAGTAGGCGGTCGGGAAGTACCCGATCAACTCCATCGCCCCGGTGGACGGATCGAGAGAAACGCCGGCCAAGGTGTCTTGCATCGCTTCTCCCTCGGAGCGTTCGGTAACGTCCCGGTTGGAGACGTAGGCGAAACGGCCATTTGGTGTGATCTGAATGTCGGCGGCCGCACTGCGGCCTTCAAAGTCCGGTGGCAGTGTGGACAGGGTCTCCAGCAGCGAGAGTTTTCCCGTCTCGGTGTCGAACCGCCATGCACTAATCCCACCTCCGTTCTCGTTCGAGGTGTAGGCGATGTCCAGCTGCGGGTGATGGGCGTAATGCCGCGGCTCGTGGTACTTGTGGCCCTTGTCCGGCCCATTGAGGTAGGGCGGGTCGTTGGGGATCAGCTTTCCGGTCGATTCGTCGAGCCGAAACTGGAACAGCTTGTTGGGCGTCGTATGAGGGACATAAACGAAACGTCCGGAGGGATCGATCTCGACACAATGTGCCGCCAGATCGGTTTTCTGTCGCTCGAGCAGTTCGTCGGTGCAGATCCCGTCCACAATTCGATAAACCGTCACATCGCCGTCGCCATAACTGCAGGCCATCAGGTATCGCCCCTGCTTGTCGGTGCACAGGTAGGGAGTGCCGCTGGAAATCCGCGCCGTGGCCAGCAGGGTGAGTGAACCATTGGCGGCTCGCTTCAACGTGGCAACGCCGGCCTGATTGCCTTCAAGGCCTGAAACCGCGGCGTACAAAAAGGACCCGTCCACTGAAATCGTCAGGGGTCCGGGACTGACCGTCAGACGGGTGGTGAACTGCCTGGTCAATGCGCCGGTATTGTCGTTCAATTCGTAGGCGACAATCGAATTTTTCGTGCTCGACGACAGGTAAAGCATTTGGCCGGCTCGGGCAAACGCAGTTGTGACAAATGATATCGTCAAGCAAAACACGATCCGCAGAACATTCTTCATGGGTCTGACTCACGAAATTTCCAAAGGGATTGCCGGGCAGCGGCCTCTCTGATGCGGCTCTCAGCATGGTGATGCGGGATCGATCAGCATATGCGATCGCAATACCAGTTGGCAACGCGCGAGGTTCGTTTGCACATCGATCAAAGGTCGAATCATCTGTTACTGGCACGCTTTCCATTCAGGGTCCGGGCATGCTGCAAGCACCTTCTGAGATTTCACCTCGGTCACAAAATATTGGCGTTTTTTGTGCGGTCGGCGAAATCGATCGACTTCGGTCAGCAAGCCAGGTTTCGACGCGCTGGTCACCTGTCGTGATTGTATTTCGCTGTCACTGAAACTCGCCGTGGTTGCATTGACTTCGGCAAGTTACCGCCGACTCTCACGTGCTTCGATGAAACCGACCACTGCAGGAAAGGCGTCTCCACGGTCACTAGTCATCCAATGATTTGCGATGGTATTATCGGCCGAGGCCAGATCACCGCCCTGGGGAGTAACTACCATGCGTTCCGCCAATGACGGATCGGTTTCCATGCGAACATTTCGCCACACACTGTTGGCGGCCATTTTCGGACTGTTCGCCACAACCGCATCGGGGGATCGCGATCCGATACGACTGACCCACGGCCCCATGGTCGGCAAGCCGTCGGCCCATGCGATGTCGATCTGGGCCCGCACGTCCGACCCGGGCCAGTTTGTCGTGCGGTTCGGCACCACTCCGGAGAAGCTCGACCAGGTCAGTGCTCCGGCGACCACCAGCATCGACCACGACAACACAGGGGTTGCCCGGCTCACCAAACTCCAATCGGACACGTGCTACTACTATCAGGTCTGGGTGAACCAGCGGCCGCACGGTCTGCCGGGCAGCTTCCGGACGTTGCCGAGCAGTCAGAACACTCGCAATGCGACCTATAATCCCGCGGGACTGTTCAATTTCCGATTTCAGATCGGATCGTGTGCCAATCAAAATCCGCTTGGTGGAGTCGGCCACCGAACACCGACCTACGAAGTGTTGAACCGCGACTGGGCCGACAAAGTGCACTTCCACATCATGAACGGCGACTGGCTGTACGAAGAGTTGCGCGAATACTCACCGGAAGCGTGGCGACTGACCCAGGGGCTCGACGACTACCCGCTGTCGGTGCGGGTCATGCCCACCGTGGTTGGCGTGTGGGAGAACTACAAGCTCTACCTGTCCCGAGGCGTGGAACTCTCCAGGTGGCATCGCCGGGTACCGAGTATGTTCACGTTCGACGACCATGAACTGGTCAACGACATCTGGGGATCGTCGCAAGCCGGCAAACGTCACCGCCGCACCGTGTTTCGCGACATCGGGACCTATGCCTGGGGTGACTATCTGGGCTGGGCCAACCCGGTGGAACACGACCACCCGGTGCACTTCGGTCGCGCCCACCTCACGGCCGGAAGCGATCTGCTGGTCGATGCCGGCACTGACTTCAGTAAGCTGCCACTGAAGGAAATGCTCAATCTTCATGTGCACTGGGGCACGATCCAGGCGGGTGCCAACGACCTGCAGTACGACAACGACGAGGGCAACAGGAATTCCTACGTGTACGACATTGTGGAACTGGTGGATGCGCACACATTGCGGCTGCACATGCCGGCTAAGACCGATGATACGGTCAGCTATTCGATCGGCCGCCGCAGTTACGGTAAGTTCCGCGTCTCGAACTGCGAGTTCTTTTTGCTCGACACTCGGGGGGATCGCGACATGCATGACATTCAGCAGCGCGACAAGCCCGGTATTTCCATGATCGGAAAACCGCAGCGCGAATGGCTGCTCCGTTCCATGCGCGACAGCACGGCCGACTTCTTCTTCGTCGTGTCCACGGTTCCATTCATGATTCCGCACACGGGTGCCGGCGGGTTCGAGGCCGCGGACAACAAGGAGGAGTCTTGGACGGGATTCTTCGACGAACGTGAACTGCTGATCGCGGAGTGGGAAAAGATCGGCAAGCGTGTGTTCGTGATGACAGGCGATTTGCACAACAGCTTTGCCATCAAAGTCACGGACAACATTTGGGAGTTCTGTTGCGGACCGCACAACAGCGTCAATCACGTCCCCGAGCTTGACGAAAGCGGCCGCCCGGCAACTGGCAGGTGGAAGTTCGGCCCCCGCGAATGCGACATCCGGTGGAGCAGCTACATCCTTCCCGACCTGCCGCGCATGCAACGGCTTTACCCGCACTTCTGTGTGGTCCAGGTCAATAACGTCTTCAATATGCCACGTCAGCTGGGAGACAAACGATGGGTTGCGTACCCCCACCCACAGGTGGTATTCCAGTACTACGATGGACGCACCGGCGAACTGGATTACGCGGAATCCATTTCGTTGCGTCGCGAATGAGAACCAGGCTGTACCAGCGACCAACACGTCCATGGAGAGCACCATGGCGAAACAAAATTCACCCGGCTTTCTTGCGATTGTTAACGACGCCAGAAGCCGCGTGCGCAAATGTACGGTACAGGACGTCAAAGCAAAGCAGGACCGGGGAGACAGATTCGTTCTGGTGGCCGGCCGTTTCAAAACTGCAGAAGCACTCGTGAAACCGAACTGATAGAAACGTATCCGGCTCACGTTCTGGTTGCGTAGATCGGCCACAGCGAAGCAGTCGCCAGAAAGCACTCTCTGCAGGTGACTGACGAACACTTCTTTCGCGCCGTCGACTCAACGGTGGTGGCCCACAAGGCACGCAAACTGGAACAAACAGAGAAACCCACCAAAAACAAAACCCAGCAGAAATGTAGTGTTTCTGCTGGGATTGCGGATGAGTTCGCTGCTTTTCGCGGCGTAAAGGTTCCCCCGGTAGGACTCAATGACCAACCCTGTTGTCCCAGGAACTCGCCGCAACAGCTCACTCATGACGAACGCACCATTATCAGAGAGATGGCCACATCTGACGATTTTCGTCACGTCCCGACAGGAACACTGGCTCGATTAGCTCAGCAACTTGACCACGTCTTTGCTTCACCAACCACATGGTATCGCCTTGTCCGGGCTCACAACTGGCGGAGGCCACGCCAGCATGTGCACCCCTCGAAGCCGAAGGTCGAAGTTCGAAGTTCGGCACGGTTTTCAGGCGATCGTCACTTGCGGGTCAACATAGACATCCTGAATCGCCTGCAGCAGTTTCGCGCCTTCCGCCATCGGTCGCTGAAATGCCTTGCGACCGCTGATCAGTCCCATGCCGCCAGCACGCTTGTTGATAACAGCCGTGCGGACAGCCTGCGCGAGGTCGCCCGCTCCGCTGGAAGCACCGCCAGAATTAATCAGCCCAACCCGGCCCATGTAACAGTTCGCGACCTGATATCGGCACAGATCGATGGGATGATCTGTAGTGAGTTGCTCATAAACGATCGGCGAGGTCTTGCCGAACTTCAGCGCCGTGTAGCCACCGTTGTTCTCCGGCAACTTCTGTTTGATAATGTCGGCCTGCAACGTCACGCCGAGGTGGTTCGCCTGGCCGGTAAGATCGGCAGCCACGTGGTAGTCCTTATCGGCTTTGAATGCGGGGTTCCGCAGATAACACCACAGAATTGTCGCCATGCCCAGCTCATGCGCTTCACGGAACGCGGCAGCGAGTTCCACGATCTGCCGGCTCGATTCCGCTGAGCCGAAGTAGATCGTCGCGCCCACTGCGACTGCTCCCATGTCATAAGCCTGTCGTACCTGGCCGAACATCACTTGGTCGAATTTGCTCGGATGTGTGAGCAGTTCGTTGTGGTTTATCTTGACAATGAACGGAATCCGGTGAGCGTACCTCCGGGCGACCGTGCCAAGAACACCAAACGTGGATGCAACGCCGTTGCAACCCCCTTCGATCGCCAGCTTCACGATGTTTTCGGGATCAAAATACGCCGGATTCGGCGCGAACGACGCGCCAGCGGAATGCTCGATTCCCTGGTCGACAGGCAGAATGGAAACATATCCCGATCCGCCCATCCGCCCGTGGTCCAGCAGGCGTTGCAGACTGGCGATCGTACGACAATTGCGATCACTCGGAAGGAACAGACGCTCAACCGAATCAGGTCCTGGCAGGTGCAAAGACTCTGCTGGTATCCCTTCGCAAACATGTTCGAGAAGCGAGTCAGCTTCGTCGCCAAGCAGCTCTATCAAACTCTCAGACATCGAAATCCTCTCTTTCCAGTCTTTTTTTTGAACAGCTCAGATCGGTCTGACGAAATCGGCCGCCCGCCATCAACCGACGTCGCATCTGCAGAAAGTTGTGTAAAACATCATCACCGAAGTCCGAGCGGGTACGCACGCTCTACGTGCGGTCTTGCACGTTCTTCACCTGCGGATCCGGTCACCGGGACTGATGGACAACCTGAGAGGAAGGACTGTTCGTCTTTCGCTCAGTTGAATCCTCATGGGTCCCCTTGTGCCATCGTTGTCCGGAATTTACAAGCAACTCGGTAAGCATGCGCGTGCGGACCATGGAATCGTGGGGGATACGACCATCGGCTTCGTACGCCAGTCACAAATGCAGGACATCCCGATCGTCACGTGCCCAGGGTTGTGGAATTAATTCCACAACCTCCGAGGGCCGTTGACGAACGGCATGAAGTTGTTGCGGCTTTGGTGACGGGCTGCCGCCCAAAGTGGCGAGAACTCGGAGAGAAAACTCCAGAATGTCGTGGCAAACAGCACGGCTACCAGCCAGATCATAGAACATGGAAACCACTAACTTTCAGAATGGACTCAATTCGGGGGCAAGCTCAACACAACTCATCCTAACTTAAGAAGTGGTACCATTCGTGGGGGCAGGTCACCCGATAAACTGCTGCTTTGTCTTGCCGCGAAGATGCATGACAACGTCGCCTTTACGAACGCGCTGCATCAGGTCCCAGCAGCCCCAGCGTCCGCCTCCGTTTCTTTCGGTCGGCGACCATAGACAGGTGCCGAACTCCCATCCGGGGCCGCCGTGATTGGCATCGCGGGACATTTCCAGCCACGGCACGTTTGAACTCTCCTTTGCTGGCTAACGACCAGCATCACCGGCTCGCCGCCAAGTGACTCTCAATTCACAACGGACCGGATCGGCGGCTCCGGTGCATGCGTTGGTTATTTCGGCTCAATGCATGATAGCCCGCCATTCATTCTCGCAATGAGCCAAAAACCTGTTGCCGAAAAAAGAACGGGAGGAGCGATGACACATGCGAGGATGAGTATTGCTAACGGCACGTGATACCAGTGAGCACCATTGGCGCCCCAACAACGAACGAAACAAAGATTGACCAGCATAGGGCCGCGCCGTGGATTGTGTATCCGGTCAAGGACTGGCGTCTGTGAAAATAGAACGCGATCGGCATACCGATCGCCCCGGCAACGAGATAGCAGGTCACCATGCCTACGGTCAGGGCAAGCACGGGGAGTACGAGAAAGCTCGCAGGATTCACTTCGAAGTTCAAAGCGGTGCAAATCGCACCAAGCAGAAACAGTAACACGACAAACGCAATCGGCGCAATGGCCGGAGAAAACGCGTACGCGATCCACAAAGCCCTGCGGGGGCGTTGCACGTCGTCCGGCTGATCGTTGACGGTCGAAGAAGTTTGATATGGGCTCTCAGACTGGACCATTCTTGCCTTTGTTGCGGCATAACGACCGAGCTGACGGGGCGACCGCCAATCTGCGTTCTACTTGATTCCCACCGGGTCGGCCGCTCCGGTCCAGCGTTTAGTTAGATGTGCTCGGTTACTGGTTGTTTCCGCCTGGATCAGCCTGTGCCGGCACTTCGGGTTTCACTCCAATATTGTCGATCTTCTGTTCAAGTGTTTGAATCTCTTTTTGCAGAGCGCGAATGGCGTCGGATTCATCTCCGGAGCGCGAGAACATTGCGACGATGATGGCGATGAAAATTAGGGTACCACAGCCCAGAGACACGCGGGCCCCACCGGGGGGGGGCGTATTTATACCATGGAACGTCTGCCGGTGGTCCGACGTCGATGGATTTGCCACAGTGAGGACACGGGAACATGTATGGCTCCTTTTAAAGATTGGCCACTTCCTGATTGGAGGCCGCGGTTGTGCCATCTAACGACCAGGATAACCGGGCCGGGAGTTGATTATGACGAGCGAAACGAGCCAGCCCGGCTACTCCGGTTCCGGTTCATCCGTTTGTTCGACTCGATTTTCGCTTCAAGACGAACTGCCTGCCATTGATCCACAATAGTGAAACGTCACTATTCCTCCGAACTCATCAACAGCTCTCTTTACCCCGCCTTTCCACCAACCACCTGGCGAATAGTCATCACCCGTGATGTATCCGCCCGGCTTCACTTTTCGGAGCGAAAGCTCCAAATCCTTCTTCACAAACTCATAGAGATGGTTGCCATCGATGTAGACAAAGTCGAGTGATCCATCTTCGAATTCCGAAAGCGCGGACTCCGAGTCTCTTCTCATCATGACAACCCGTCCTGATTCTATTTCGGAAGTAAATCGCGTTTTAACTGAACGATATCGTTCCTCAATTTCCTGCTCTTTCTCCGATGCTCCCCCATACAAGGCGTCTACATACTCGTCACCGCGTTCGTATTTCCATGGATCGATTAGGAACAGTTTACGTGGCTTGGTGACGAGTAGAATTTGACTGCTGAAATCGCCCAGGTGAACACCTATTTCCGCGCCAACCAAATGCTTGGGAAGCGTTCTGAGTAGCTGCATCCCCGCACCCCAATGCTCGTGCGATCTTTCGAGCAAAAGGAAGTTGTTTGAAGAGTTTCTTCATAGTCATTGTCGAACTTTGAATTAGTACGAGACCATCGCGGATAAAGCCGTAAAGGCTACTTCGAAGTCCATGGTACTGGATCGTCGTATCCGGCACTGTACAAGTGAGTTGGGTCACTCGCCGGTGACCAGTGTCTCAAACCACACGGGTGTATCTGGCGATTATCATGTCGTCAATTCTTTGATATCCCGATTATCGCTGATAAAACCAGAACACTGGCATGACCACGGCAGCCGCTGGCGTTCTCAAGGATGTCCGACAATGAATGTGCGATTGATGAGTGAGGCACTGAAGGAAGTCCGACTGAGCAAAGCCGAGGAGATCTGGTTTCCTCGCTGGTTCCTGCTCTTCGCACAGCACACCAGGCAAATTCAGACTCAAACAGTACAACTGGATCAGGACGCTGTTATCTCTTTTCTGCAGGCGCTCAGGTCCGAGGGGAAGAAGGCGTGGCAGCGGGCTCAGGCAGTACGAGCCATCGAGTTTTATGGGGACCGAATTCTGCAGACCGTTGAGCCTGATCTCAGCGACGTTCGAATCCCGTTGACTCGATTGGCCGAACGCGAACGCAGCAGGCGCAACGTCCATTCCCACGGTGGCGACAACTCGCAATCGAAAGTCCGGAATATTGTGAGAAAGAGCAGCGTTGGTCATCATAATGTCCCTGGATGAGTGGCTATTGCCGGTGCGGTTCGAGCGAGCATCACGCCGCCGTTTCGGGTAATCTGAAGGCTTCGTCGATCCTTATTACGAAACCTGGAGCCGGACAGATGTGGTTTGCACGCTGCGGAATTCTCGTCGCCTGTCTGTTGAACATTACGATCCCGGCCGTAGCGGCCGACGGAAATCGGTTGACGTATCTTGGCAGTGACAGCCCGTACTATGTCTCACACAAATTCCCAAAGCTGATTACGCCGCAATGGGTCGGTGATGACGGAGTGGAAGCCGTCGTCGTACTGGCCATCGACGACATGCGTGATTCGGGCAAGGCCAATTCGGCCAGGTACGAGAACTACCTGCGGCCCATCCTGCAGCGACTCAAGAAAATCGACGGCCGGGCACCAGTCAGCATTATGACCAACCGTGTTCGCCCCGACGACGACCTGCTGCAGCCATGGCTGGACGAGGGGGTGACCATCGACGTCCACACTGTCGACCATCCCTGCCCGCTCTTGCAGAAAAGTGATTTCGCCAAAGCCAAATCGACCTATGACCGCTGCATCGACATGTTGGACGCCATCCCCGACAACAGCCCGGTCGCCTACCGTATGCCCTGCTGTGATTCCCTGAACACCGTCAGTCCGCGGTTTTTCTCCGAGATTTTCAACCGCACGAGCGAAAAGGGTCACTTTTTACACATCGATTCGTCGGTCTTTAACATCTTCACGGCGAATGATCCCGAAATCCCCCGCGAACTGCTCTTCGACCCCGACGGGAAAGAGAAATTCAGGAAGTACGTCCCGTATGACCGGTCATTCGTCAACTCAATCGAGAACTACCCGTATCCGTACGTGATCAACCGGCTTTGCTGGGAGTTTCCTTGTGTGACGCCCAGCGACTGGTCCGCCCAGCATTACCACAAGGAAAAATGCTCGCCGCAAACCGTCCTCGACCTGAAGGCAGCGCTCGACATCACGGTCATCAAACAGGGCGTGCTGAACCTGGTCTTCCACCCGCACGGTTGGATCCGGAACGACCAGATCGTCGAACTGATCGATCATGCCGTGGAAAAACACGGCAAGAAGGTGAAGTTTCTCACGTTCCGCGAGGCGCTGGACCGGCTGAACGAAAACCTGCTGAACGGACAGCCCCTTCGGGACGAAAAAGGACGTGACAACGGCGTGCGGCTGCTGGATGTCAACCATGATGGGTTCCTGGATGTTGTCGTCGGCAATAGTCGTTCAAAGAAGACCAGCATTTGGTCACCAGAAAAACAGAATTGGTCTTCATCCGGTTTCCCTGCCCTGCTTGTACAACGTACGCCGAAGGAGAGTCGTTTTTTTGAAGTCCATTTTCCCCTCATGCACCACAACGGACGGCCCACTGTTTTGCAGACACCGGTACACGTTGAAGCCGGCAAGCTCGCACTGGGAGGATCAGCCGCCGCTGGTGGAGCATGGCATTTCAACGGCACAAAGTGGGTTCCGGATCCTAATCTTCCGTCACTGTTGGGAATCAAAGCCGTTCGTGAGCTTACTGGAAAGCTCCCGGCAGGAATCGAAACGAGCTTCCGTGATCTCGATGACGACGGAATCAACGAGGTTATCCTTTCCGCCTTAGACAACGACACAAATGTGATTCTCCAATGGTGGATGGCCGACAAACGTTGGAAGCGACTCCCGTTTGCGTTGCCCGATGGCACGACGTTGGACACACCGTATTCCAAAGGCGGATCCTGGAAGTTTCGTGGATTCGGAGCCGACGCCGGTCTCCGCTTCGTCGACATCAACGAGGACGGATTCGACGACATCGTGTTTTCCAACGCCGAGCGATATTCGATTCATCTGTTTGATTCGATGAAGACCGGCTGGAGCAAGGAAATCCTCTCCGGCAGGCGGGGCGACAAGGACCCCCGGAAGGAGCTGCCGATGATTGTCCGCAGGGACGGAACGAATAACGGGTTTTGGGTCCACTCCCGACATCTGTGGTGGCAGAACGAAGACACCGCCACGTTGAATAATCTCGTCGACCGGCGTTCGTTCGACGATCTCCTCAAAGACGTCCCGCCCAGCCCCAGGACACCCCAGGCATCGCTCAAATCGATGGTCCCTCGACCCGGTTTCAAAGTCGAATTGGTGGCCGCCGAACCGCTGGTGCTCGATCCTGTCGCCTTTGATTGGGGACCCGACGGACGTTTGTGGGTCGTCGAGATGGCCGACTATCCGCTGGGCGTCGACGGCCAGGGTAAGCCGGGTGGACGCATTCGTGTTTTAGAAGACTGCGACGGCGATGGAAAGTACGACACATCAACCGTATTCCTGGACGAGGTTGGCTTTCCCAGCGGAGTGATGCCATGGCGAAACGGCGTATTGGTGACCGCCGCTCCGAACATCTTCTATGCCGAGGATACCAACGGCGACGGCCGCGCGGACCGCCGCGAAATCCTTTACACCGGTTTTGGTCAGGGAAATCAGCAGCATCGGCTCAACGGGTTCACATGGGGGTTGGACAACTGGGTCTACTGTGCCAATGGCGACAGCGGTGGACGCGTGAAGTCAATCAAGACCGGGAAATCGATCAACATCCGCAGACACGACATTCGCATTCTTCCCGATACGGGCGAGATTGAAAGGGAACTCGGCAGCACGCAATTCGGCCGCAGCCGTGACGACTGGGGCAACTGGTTCGGCAGCAACAACAGCCACCCGATGTGGCAGTACATGTTTTCGGACCGTTATCTCCGCCGCAACCCGCATGTCGTCCCGCCGGAAGGTCGCCGGCAGGTATCGGTCAAGCCCGGGGCGTCCCGTTGTTATCCCGTTAGCCGCACGCTGCCGCGGTTTAACTATCTGGACGGAGCAAACCACTTTACGTCAGCCTGCAGCGCGATTGTGTACCGTGATCAGCTGTTCGGTGAAGCATTTTCCGGCAACTCGTTTGTCAGCGAACCGGTGCACAACCTGGTGCATCGTGAGGTGATGTCCGGAGACGGCGTCACGTTCAACAGCCGCCGCGCCGACGACGAGCGGGAGTCGGAATTCCTCGCCTCGCGGGACAACTGGTTTCGCCCGACAATGATTAAAGTCGGACCCGACGGGGCCCTCTATATCGCCGACATGTACCGTGAGGTGATCGAGCATACGCAGTACATTCCCAGGGAGTTGCAGAAAGATTTGCCCGTCCGCGCCGGTGCGGACCGAGGACGCATCTATCGTGTCTATCCCGCCGGAAAAACACTGCGCGACGTACCTCGCTTCGACAGGATGAACACCGCCGAACTGGTGCAGACGCTGGAAAGTCCCAGCGGCTGGCAGCGCGATACAGTTCAACGGCTCTTGATTCATCAAGAGGATGCAAAGGCAGTCGCGCTGCTGGGAGCGATGGTCGTCTCTGGAAAACGTCCGCAAGCGAGGCTGCACGCTTTGTGCACACTTGATGGCCTGCGGGCACTGAAAGCCGAGACGGTTATGGCGGCGCTCTCCGATTCCCATCCCGGCGTCCGGCGGCATGCTGTGCGTCTTGCGGAAGGATTTCTGGACCAGTCAGCGAAAGTCGCTCTTGCCGTGCGAGTACAAACCGCTGACGCGGATCCGCATGTGCGGTTGCAGCTTGCCTATTCGCTGGGCCAATGGAACGACAAACGAGCGGGCCTCGCTCTGGGTGAGTTGGCACTGACTGGTGCAGACGACAAATACCTGTCGACAGCGATCATCAGCTCACTCCGTGCTGAGAGTATCGATCGGGTGCTCACCGCTGTGCTCGCTTCTCCGACAGCTTCCGCGCAACAGCAGGAACTCGTCGTTCGTTTGCTGCGTCTGGGATCGTTGCTGGGCGACCGAAAGGTTTTGAAAAAGGTCTTTGACAGAATTGCGGAGTCGCCGAATGCAGAATATACGAACTGGCACTTCGACGCACTGGCGGAAGTGCTCGATGCACTCGACCACCGCCGCAAAAGCCAGGTCGGATCTCAGAGCCAGGAAACCGACGTGTCGCGCCAGGAGGCGTTCTCGCGCCTATCGGGTCTGTTCGAAAAAGCCGCGCAAATCGCCGTCGACGGGAATGCCGATCAGACCGAGCGCATTGCCGCGATTCGGCTGTTCGCCCGTGAGGCAAAACGACAGCAAAGCGATATCGAGACTCTCTCCGGGTTGCTCAGGCCTCGTCATGCTGGTCGAATACAGTTGGCAGCCGTGCAGCGTTTGGGGGAACTGGAAACCGCGAATATTCCCGCGCTGCTGTTGTCCGAATGGAAGGCCTTGGGACCCGAGCTGCGTTCGGAAGTTCTCAACGTGCTGTTCAGCCGCGCAGCTTGGTCGGCAGCGATTCTCGACGCCGTGGAACGCCGGCAATTCGCCGTCGGCGAAATCAACGCGGTCCGGCGTGAGCAGTTGATCAATCATCGCGACGAAGCCATTCACCAGCGTGCGGCAAAACTTTTTGTCACTGCGGTTGACGCGAGTCGTCAAAAAGTCGTGGCAGAATTCCAGTCCGCGCTCACGCTGCCACCGAATGCAGAACGCGGAAAACAACTCTACCAGAAAACTTGCTCCACCTGCCACAAGCTCGACGGCGTCGGCCATCAGGTTGGCCCTGACCTGGCGTCGCTAAAAGACAAGTCGCCCGAGTCTCTGTTGATCGCGGTACTGGATCCGAACCGTAACGTTGAGGCAAAGTACATCAACTACGTCGCGATCACCGACGCCGGAAAAACTCACAGCGGAATCCTTGCCGAGGAAACCGGGGAAAGCATCACACTGCTGGCGCCCAGGGGGGAGCGCGTCTCGCTGTTGCGAAACGAATTGGAGATACTAAAGAGCACCGCGAAATCAACGATGCCGGAAGGACTCGAGAAGGATCTGAAGACGCAGGACCTGGCTGACGTGATCGCTTATATACGGCAAGCCGGTGCGCAGAATATTGAGGCCAACCAGCGAGGCCGGTTTGTGCGGCGTGTCCGCCCGGGCCGGGACGGTTCATTTTTGCTCCTGGCGACCGAATGCGAAGTCTATGGCGATACGCTCATGGTGGAAAAGACGCACGACAATCTCGGATACTGGCAAACCATTAACGATCGAGCCATCTGGCCGATTTACGTCGCCCACGGCGGACGTTACGAAGTGCGGGCCACGTGGGCGTGCGACAGGAAAAGTGCCGGGAATTCAATGGTTATCGAATGCGGTGGCAGCCGCCTCGTACACGAAGTTGCCACCACTGGCAGTTGGGACACCTACCAGCGGGCCAAATTCGGAACGCTGGAGCTTCCCGATGGAGCTCAGCGGCTCATCATACGCCCGCACGCCAGGATCAGGGGAGCGATGATCGATTTGAAATCGTTGCGGCTGGTGCCCTTGAAAAATCAATGAAAGTTCGACGTGCTAAACGATGCCCAAGGGTATACCAGTTCCGCCGAACATTTCGACGTAAAAATGAAGGGTGTTGAATCCCGGTAAGCCGCGAAATCTCCGACGCAGCGCGTCAGGCCAGGAAAATCCGCCGAACGCCATCCACAGCAATATTGAGCACTTCAGCCTCGACGTAACAGCCAATCTCCCCCGGTTGACTTCACATCTCCGGTCCGGAATGCTGCAGAGCTTTTGGAGTTCAGTATCCGGAGCCTCTATGGCTTCACACTCTTCCCCTGGCCGCTCTGTTTCCTGATCCTGGCTGGCTGGGTCAATCGGCAGCAGCAGCTGGTGCTCGAGTACCTGCGGACTGAGAATCAGGTTCTCAGAGAAAAACGCGGTAAGCAACGCATACTGCTCAATGACGATCAGCGGTGACGCCTGGCAGTCAAAGACAAGTTTCTGGGCCGCAAGATGCTGCAGGAGATCGGCACGATCTTCTGGTTAGTGCAACAGAAATCGATCCGAGCCATGTAGCCGGCGGAGGAAACCCGCATCGTGCGTGACTTTGCGGCGCCGCGACATTCGATTCGGTCTCACGACTGCGAACGGTACGTTTGTCGAGAGGTCGGCGCGGATGTGTTGTGCGAGGGGCTACAGACTTCGCGCGTTCGCCGATAGAATCTGTGCAGCACCTCTCAAACTTTTTTTTCTGAGATCTGGGTGTTCGGAGTCACTCCAGAAGTGGTGAACGTACCGCTTGAACGTCGTTTAAGTTATTTGACCGTACGGAATACTTGAAACTGGTTCCAGTTCAACTCATCGCCGCAGGCGAGGGCAACGCACTGCCTCGCCAATGGCTGCCGGTTAAACGAAGAGATACAGACACAATCCGATGAACCAATGCCTGACCACACTTTGTCTGTCAGTATGGATCGCATCCCTCCCCATCCAGCAGTTAGCCGGAAGCGAGCCGCAGCTGGTACATTCGAGTTTTGAAGATTTTGCGGCCGGCACACTTGGCGAAGGCGGTGTGAATCTGTACGTCGCGAGTGCCGGCCGGATTGAGATGATCAACCGTCTCGATTTGAACAACGACGGTTATCTCGACTTGTTCGTTGCCAATGACCATAACCACGTCGAAGGCGCTGATGTTTTGGTGTACTGGGGCAGCAAACACGGTCCCCGCTCGTTGATGCCGCCCATTCCTGAACAATTGCCGCGGCTAAAACTTCTCGATGAAATTCGCAAGCGGCAAGACGCTGCGACGCGATTGCCGAGCGACGGTGGGGGGCGATCGATTCTGGCAGACCTTAATAACGACGGCTATGAGGAGATCATCTTCTGCAATTTCAAGCACAACTACACGATCAATTCGAGTGCACTGATCTACTGGAATGAAAGGGGTGGTTTCGATCTGAAAAAACGGACCGAATTGCCAACACTACTGGCGGGGGGCGTCGTGGCAACAGACTTTAACCAAGATGGGTTTGTGGACCTGGCCTTTGCCAACCGAGGCAACTTCGAGCACCTGTCTCTGGTGAAGCCGCACGGTCATCTCGAATCATACGTTTACTGGAACGGTCCGACCGGGTTTGACGTGAAACGCCGCACTTCGATTCCGACCATCACCGCGGTGGACTGTGCGGCTGGAGACCTGAACGGCGACGGCTATCCGGAACTTCTCTTCGCGAACAACAATTTGCAGCAGAAGAGCGTTTATCTTTACTGGGGAAGTGCGGACGGATTCTCGAAACAAAGACGCGAAACGTGGAAGTCACGAGATCCGGTAGCGCTGCATCTCGCCGACCTCGACCGTGACAAAAAGCTGGATCTGGTCGTCGTTCACAAAAGCGGCGAGGCTGAACTGCTTCGAGGCACTGGCCGAGGATTTGAACCGTCCCCCTGGTTGACCCTTGCCACCCGCCGGGCAAAACGGTGTGCTGTTGGTGACCTGAACGGTGACGGTTTTCCGGAACTTGTGTTCGCTGATGCCGGGACGCCATCCCGGCAAGTTTCGTTGGTCTACTGGGGAAGTGAGAAGGGGTATCTGGAGAAGCGCCGGACGGAACTGCCGACGTTGGAACCGAGCGACGTAGTGCTGGCCGACTTTAACTGTGACGGTCGGATCGACATCGCTTTTTCGAACACGTCGGACGCGAAAACGCTCGACGTAAACTCGTACATCTATTGGAATGGTCCGGAGGGCTTCTCGGCCGCTGACCGCAGCGAAGCTCTCGGATTCTCGCCCAGCGGCGCCTGCGCTGCCGACTTGAACCATGACGGCCATCAGGACCTCGTCCTGGCCAGTCACATTAGCGGGACTGACTCGCGAGCTGGCATCGATTCATTTATCTATTGGGGAAACGCCCGTTATCGCTATTCGACTTCGTCGATGACTACGCTGCGCGACTGTTCGGCATTGGGTATCGCCGACTTAAACCAGGACGGATACGTCGATGTGATCGGCGGATATCAGGGTGTGATCCACTACGGCGGCCATGATGGGTTTAAGCCTCAGCGGCTCAAGCCCTCCGGCAAGCTGGAAGGACAAGGGGTAGGAATCGCTGACCTCAATCGCGACGGCTACCTGGACCTCGTCATGCCGGAAGGGTTCAGGCCTTTGTACGTTGAGCCAGGTCAGGAGTCCAAATCGACGCGCGGCGAGATCGTTTGGGGATCCAAAGACGGTTTCAATCCTGAAAACACAACCGTGCTTAAGTTACAGACGCACTTCAGCCAAAGTGTTAACATCGCGGACCTCAACAAGGACGGATTTCTCGATCTGATATTTCCGGGATTGGAGACAGGCCTGACGCACATCTTCTGGGGCGCCGCCGATGGGATTTACTCCAATAATCGCGAGACAATGTTGCAGGCCCACAACGCCTCGACCATCGAGATCGCCGACTTAAACAGTGACAGCTGGCTGGACCTTGTTTTCGGCGGCGGATGGGACATCAATAACGGATCGCGGCCAACAACATTCGCGTTGATTCTATGGGGTGGGCCTGACGGTTATTCAAAGGACCGGTCACTGCGACTGGAAACATTCAATTCCTTAGAAGCATCGGTGGCAGATCTGAATAAGGATGGCCACCTGGATATCGTGTTCACGAATTACCACGCGTATTTCACCCGCCGAATTCCAGCGATTATTTATTGGGGCGGGCCCGAGAAATCGTACAACGAATCAAGACGAACAGCCCTGCCAGCCGAATCATCCAGCGCGTTGACGATCGCGGACTTCAACAAGGACAGTTGGTTGGATCTGTTCGTCTGCAACCACGTGATCCAGGGGGATCATACCGTTGGATCGAACATCTTCTGGGGCGGCCCCAAGGGATACGCCGCCTCGCGTCGACAATGGGTCCCGAGCTTTGGTTCGCACTTTGGCGTCGGGAGGGACATCGGCAACATCTATGACCGCCGTCTTGCCGAGCAGTATATTTCAACTCCGCTCCACTGTCCGGAAGGCAAGGCCCTGGATCGCCTCAACTGGAAAGCGCACACCCCACACGGAACGGGCATTAAGTTTCAAATTCGCACCGCCGTATCCCGGCAGGCCCTCGAAAAAGCAGTGTTGCACGGCCCCGCCGGAGCGGAAAGCTACTACCAGAAACCAGGTGCGGAACTCAAAACACCGGACGATCATCGCTGGGTTCAATATCACGCCGTCTTCACCACTCCCGACGGCGGTAATACCCCGATTTTGGAAGAGGTGACCATTGGTCTTCGCAGGTAATGTTTGTGAGCAGAACAAAGCATGTACTCGTACGTAAGGTCATGCTCGTCAAAGGTGCGGTGATCCCGCGATGCTTGGGTAACCGGACGTCCAGCGCATCCCGCAGGTTCAAAAAACTCAGCCAGCCTGTATTTGCAGACTATTTGTCAGCTTGCGCACATTGCGAATCCGAGATCTCGGCCGCTTATTTTCGTCGGATGTTTGCGGATGCTGGTCGAACCACACCGATTCAGCATCCGGAGCAACGATGGACTTCACACTACGTCCGTGGCAGTTCTGTTTCCTGATCCTGGACGGTTGGGTCAGTCGACAACGGCAGTTGGTGATCAAGTATCGGCGAACTGTTCGTTTGTCGAGAGGTCGTCAACAAAAGCCGTTAGCCTACGTGCAGACTTTCTTCAACGCCACCACCATCGAATCGGCCAACAGCGAGGCGGATTGCGGCTTGAACGGCGGATAGTCGAGGATTTTGGGCACCGTGAACGAGCCGTAATCGCCCGTTGCGTAAGCGGTCGGATCGGCAAGGTATCCGGTCATGCCGTCGGTGTAGCCGACAACGAGCGTATCCGCCACCGGGCTTCTCTGTCGGATGGAGAGTCCGTAATAGCTGTAGAGTTCCGTCGGGTGAAAGACCATCGCCAGTGACCCGAGCTTGATCGAACTGATGGTTCGATCGAGGGTCGTCTGCTTGAGATCGCGGTCAGCATTGTCTTCGTACCAGGCCCTGGCGAAGCGGGCATCGACCCAGTGTCCGCGGACGCATTCGGTGGGATCGTCCCTGTACTGCTTGAGCCATTTGGCGAACAGCGGAATGTCCAATCGAATGCCGTAGACGTGGCGGTGCGAAACCAACGCGTCGACCTCGATGCGCTGCGTCTTTTCGAGTGCCTGCGTAATCGCTTTGTAGACAGCCGAAGCCGTTTCGTCCCCGGCGCCGCGCGAAGGGCCGGGTCCAGGATTGACGTCTCCGGCGTGCCCTTGCAGGAACCCGGGTGAAAGGTTGTGATTTTTCTGCAACAGTTCGGCCACTAGTCCCGGAAAATCGGGCCCGGCCAACTCGTCTGCAAAGCAAACGGGATGCGCGGAGAAGTGGTACCACAGCAGATCCCTGTGGCCGCCGGCGCGTTCGAAGTGCAGGACATGCAGCATGGTGTCGAGCCAACGGTCATCGTGTGTGCTTTCGGCGTTGAAGACGTGGTCGATTTTCCATGTCCTGGTCGTACGATTGAAGTTCCCGTCGACGACACGGGTTTTTCCAAGGGAGACCTGTGCCGGTGCGAGGTCCTCAACTGCGGAGGCGACCGCGCGGGTGATCTGCTTCTCCACGCTCGTCACATATTCCGGCGTGATCGCGCCCCACTGCCGCAGAAATATGAAACCAGGGGTCGAGTGGGTGTGAGTGGCGCATAAACGAACATTGTCGGCGGGGATGTTCGTTTGCCTGGCCACACTCTGGCGCATGCGGGCAGCCATCACGTGACCGATACCGAGGACGTCGAGTGAAATCAATACGACGCGATTCTCGTGGTGTTCCAGGAAGAGTGCCCGAGCGAACGAGTTTTGACGGATCCCCCTAACGCGTCGCTCGTTCCCCGGAGAGCGATGGAAGCCGCCGAGTTCGATTCCCAACGGAGGCGTGATCTCTGCGATGCCTTCACCAACTCTCAAGTCGGCCTGTTTTGTGGCGGATGCCGAGGAGGCGGAACCGAGACCCGTCGCGGCAGTGCCGGCAGCGAGCGAGGCAATGAATTCTCGACGATGAAGGCCTGTTTTCGAGGATGTGGTGGGTTGTGTGTTGCCGGGACAATGAGTCATTCTGGCGTTCCTCTTGGCGCAGATTAAACGGGCTGCAGGAGGCCCGGCGCATGTGAATTCAAACAGACGTCGCCCTGCATGATTGTAACTTAGACTTTTCCTGATGAAGACATCTTCAATCTTGAGACTGTCGTGAATTCAGCGTTTTCATCGAGAGAAATCGGGTTCGTCACTCGTGCGGAAAAGACAGATTGTCATACACGCCAATCGGCTGGGCGTTTCAGTTTCAAGAGCGTGCTTTTCCCGTGTTTCAGGGACTTTTGACGTGCGATTGTCCGGTTCGGATCCTATTGCCGCCTAATCTCCACATCGCTCAGAAAAACGCCCCGGATATCGGGTTTTCCACCTCTCTGTCCCGTATTGGGTCCGGCATCCGTGCTGAAAACAATAAACAAATCGCCTTGCCTGGTTCTTAGCGAGGCGCTGTAGCCCCCACCTCCCCGATATCCGTGCTGATCCAGCACCATCCGGCGCCCCCAACTACGACCCTCATCGGGTGAGAAATAGACGTCTACGCAGTGGTCGGCGTCTCCGCGTCCGTGCGCAACGAGAACGTCGCCGGCATAATCCAAATCCGAATCGTTGCGGACCCGCAGGTCCTGTAACTCGATCGGATCGCTCCAGGTTCTGCCGTTATCTTCGCTCACACTCTGAAAGTTCCGGCGGTAGTACACACATTGTGCCAGCAGGGAACCGTCGCTACGCCGGGCGAGCGAACCGTAACTGAAGTACTTAACGGGCAGTTGATCGGCGCGAAAAATCCATCCCGCGAATCGCCAGCCTTTTTCAGGGTCCTCCGTCGTGTAGAGGCTAATTCCTGTGGGTGGCGCACTAATGCTGACCGCCGCCATCATCAACCCGCTTTCACTACGAAGAATCTTGCTGGTTGTTCCCTGATGCCGTAGCGGAACTTCCGGATCGACCAAACCGTGGTACTCGTACGTTTTTCCATTGTCCCGACTGATCAAACAGACGCTGCCGTGGATCAAGGATACTTCCCCTGGAGGTATCGGAAAATACCGCTGGACAACCAACACAATCCGCCCGTCACTCGTGACAGCATAGGAGGGATTCCTCCCAAAATATTTCTGTTTCTCTCCACGTTGGTCGAAGACAATGCCATCCGATGTCCAGGTTTTGCCCTTGTCACTGCTGCGGACCTGGCCAATAACACCGTCGTGACCGTCATGGTCTTCGCTGTCCTGGTAGCAAACGAGCCAGTCTCCATTCGGCGCGACGACCGCTGCGGGACCGTGAAACAGTCTGTCAGGATTGACGGACACGTCCGATTTGGTGCTCAGCTCGTAGGTGATTCTCCAGGGTGTGGGCGGGTCGGCCATCGCCCGCCCGGCCACGTTAGGCATGGCGCTGGACCACAATATTATCGTGAGAAAGACAAGGCGATATTTCATCGGCATAACCACCTGGTCGTTGTGTGTGTGACCGATCGTTTTGGACCGTCCAGGAAATAAATTCAGTAAGTTGTCGTGTTCTCACTGATAGAGATTTTACTCTCCGCTGGCCCTGATTTTAGATGCCGCGTGAAGTCTTTTTAAAGCGTGTTGAGCAGATTTGCTTCCGTGAACTCGCCGTGTTGTTTCTCACAACATTCTGGACTCCTGAGCGCGAGTTCTCCTCAGCTTCGTGTCTGTCTGCAGTCCACTCGGGGTCAAAAACTCAGTCACGCTTAGAGTCCATTCTCTCGAGCCCGCATGGTCTCTAACGCCTGATCCAGGTCGAGATCGACGAGTGATTGCGCGGCACCGACGTGATCGTTGCAGAACCATGCACAGTTCGGCGGGTGATCGGGAATCAGACGTGAATCGGCTTCGGCGTACCAGGCCTCCTGCTCTGGAGTTCTGTGAAAGCAGACCAGTTTACATTCATCCCCGGTTTCGAGCCCCTTGTCACAGAGACAGCAGTTGGGAGGCATCATGGTTCCGGTCCGGCACATCTGAAACCCGTAGCATAACCCGACGGCCACACTTTTCGAACAGAACACCCTGCCGGGTTATGACTAAGCTGCCATAACTCGCCGACCGTTTTGCTCACGTGCCATAACCCGGCCCGAAAATCTCTCTCGAGACCAGAGACTTCCGGACAGACGGCGCGGTCCGGTCTCGGTAGAGGTCACAGACGGTGTCACCTTCATCAGCTTGACAGCGAGTCCGCTGACACCGAAAGATCAGCCTCCAGATCTTCGTCTTCCTCCTGGCCACCGTCGTGGTCCATCTCGGGCTCACTCCATTTCGGTCGGAGTTCCGCAGCCCGTCTCAAAACGCGCCTTCGCGGACCTGCCCCAGCTTCAGTCCTTTGCGGTATACGACGACATTGTTGGGCGTCACTGGGTCGTTGTCCGGAAGAACAACCTGTTCTTTCTCTGCACTCATCTGCCCAACGCTTTTCGTTCC
>Ga0310123_10000190_pt1 | contig 54600 bp, 50 predicted proteins | sample CB6_AW_1057_MG_FD_203505 | JGI IMG/M metagenome (GOLD analysis project Ga0310123, IMG submission 203505) | Marine microbial communities from Western Arctic Ocean, Canada - CB6_AW_1057 | ecosystem: Environmental > Aquatic > Marine > Oceanic | place: Canada: Western Arctic Ocean | collected... | reverse complement strand
CATGACAAATTTATGTTTAAATTTTATAATTTAGGTAATACAGAAGGACCATTTGATAGCTGGGCATTAGACTATATTTATTTAAATAAAAATAGAAATATTAACGATTCAACAATTTTAGATAGAGCTATAACTTATAAACCAAAAAATATTTTTAAAAAATACAATTCAATACCAATAAAACATTTCAGTTCATCTTATCAAACTTTAGATTCAATTAAAGTAGGAATAGTAAATTTTGATTCACAAATACAACCAATTCATTATAGTTTAATAGCAAAAGAAATTACAAATAACATTTATGATACTATTGAAAATAATAATCCTTTAAACCCGATTCTTAATGGATTTGAAAGAAGACTTGTTAATAATAAATATTTAAATATTGATAAGTTTAATATTAATAAAGACTCAATTTCGATAGAATTAAAATTTTTTATAGAATCGGGTGATTCTATATATACAAATCAAAATTTAAAATTAAATGATACTTCTATAAGTTATTTTAACATGTCTAACTACTATTCTTATGATGATAATGGAGCAGAATATGCAGCCGGTTTAAATCAAAAAAATTCTGAATTAGTATTAAAATACAATATATTAAAAAAAGATACTCTAACACATATTCAAATTTTATTTCCTCAATCAACCAATAAAACCTATACAAGTGGAATTAAATTAATTGTATATAAAAAATTAGATAATGAAAAAATAAATTTAATTTCTGAGAATATGTCTCTAATAAATTACGGAAAAAAATTTAACATCTATAAATTAGAAACCCCCATAATTGTATCAGATACTATATTTATAGGTTATAAACAATTTGAAAATAATCTATTATCTGTAGGATTAGATAAAAACAACAACACTTCAGATGAGATTTATTATTACATAAATAATCAATGGAAACAAAATAATCTTATACAAGGTAGTTTAATGATAAGACCAGTTTTTGGAGATATAGAAAATTATTTAACTAATTTAAATGAAGATAATAATGAAAATATTAGTATTTATCCAAACCCCAGTAATGGTATTTTTTATATTAACAAAACTGTTAATTATATTCAAATAATAGATACAAATGGTAAAATTATTAATAAGTTAAAAAACTCTAAAGAATTTAATATAACAAATCAAAAAAATGGCTTATATCTAGTACATATATTAAATAAAGAAAAAGTAATAATTAAAAAAATTATTAAAAATTAGATTTTTTTTAAAAATTTTTTTGTTAAAGTTATATCTTCAACATGATAAGTTTTCATACCAATTATTTCAGGTATTTCTAAATTTTTCTTCATATCATCAAAAAACAAAATTTCCTTTCCAGAATAAGAAGATTCATCTATTACTTTTTGATAAATTTCTAATTCTGGTTTTCTAGACCTAATCTCATAAGAATAAAAAACCTTATCAAATAATTGTTTCAAATTTTTACCATATATATCAACTACCAACTTATCATAATATACTTTATGAATAAAATTTGTATTACTTAAAATCATAATTTTATATCGATTCTTTAAAGAAAGAACTACATCTAATAAATCCTTATTAATCTTAACAATTACATAATTCCAGATATGATCTATCTTATCATTAGATAGATCAAAATTTGCAAATTTTCTAATCCCATCTCTAAACTTATCATCATTTATATTTCCTTTCTCGTATTCAAAAAAAAAATTTAACAATGATGATTCTTCTTTATAATACTTATAATCTAATGCATTAAAATCTTCAGAAGATTTCTTAGACATAGATTTTAAAGTATTTATAGTTATAGAAGGATCAATATCTATTAATACACCACCCAAATCAAATAGAAGAACCTTAATATCTTTCATTTATTTTAACTGGAAAACACGTATGTAATCAACATACATTTTTTGAGGAAATTGAGTCTCATTATTAGGAGAACCTGGCCAATTACCACCTACTGCAATATTTAAAATAAAGAAAAAAGGTTTATGAAAAGGTTCATTTACACTACCATCATTTATATCAATTTTATGAAAGCTAACACCATTAATTTTTGTTTCCATAAATTCTTCAGTCCAAACTAATTCATAAATATTATAATCACTAGAAAGAGGATTATTCATTTTTTTTGAATTACCATACATTGCATGATTTCCATCACTATGTTTCCAGTGATTGGTTGAATGTACAGTTTTGTTATTATCATGTGTTAATGGATTTGCACCAACCATCTCTAAAACATCAAATTCACCACAAGCAGGCCAACCAACTTCAGAAAAATTAACACCTAATGACCAAAAAGCAGGCCAAATACCTTGACCCCAAGGAAGTTTAATTCTAGCCTCAACTCTAGTTCGTGGTCCAAACTCAAATTTATCCTGTGTTGTAATTCTTGATGATGTTATACTGCCATCTCTTTTACCTAAATTTTCAGACTCTTTTCTGGCATATATAATTAAATCTCCATCACCCATTCCCGTATTTTGACTTGTATATTCTTGCCATTCATCATTTCCCCATCCATTATTTCCATATCCCAACTCATAATTCCAATGGCTTAAACTTAAAACATCTCCATTAAATTCATCATGCCATAAACAGGTTGGACATAAATCATCTAAAAGATTATCTCCAAAAGAAAATCCATCCAGATTATCATCTTTACAGGCTAATAAAAAAACAAGAGAAAGTAATATTTTTTTCATATTTAAATACTTTATTATATCTATGATTAATAGATAAAACTAATTATTTTTGAACGAAATTATTGAATTATATATATAATCAATAATTTTTTTCTCAATTAATTGAGAGGGCCCATAGCTCAGCTGGTTAGAGCACTTGACTCATAATCAAGGGGTCCCAGGTTCAAGCCCTGGTGGGCCCACATAGTATAATGAAAATATTGTCTAAATATTATTTAAGTAAATCAGAATTTGTTTTTTACCTGTGCTTGATGTTTCCTTTTATATTAATTTCTCAGCCTAATTTAGAAACCTTAACAAAAAATATTCATTATAGGCAAATAGGTCCTTCACGTCAAGGAGGTCGTGTAGTAGCTATTGCAGTCTCTCATCAAAATCCTTTTAAATTTTATATGGCTGGTGGTCCTGGTGGTGTATGGAAAACTGAAAATAATGGTAACACTTTTTATCCGATCTTCGATAATGAAAATATCTCTTCTATAGGTGATATTACCTTAGCTCCTTCCAATGATACTATTTTATGGATAGGTACAGGTGAAGCTAACCTTAGAAATAGTACCTATTATGGAAATGGAGTATATAAATCTTTAGATGCAGGTAAAACTTGGCAACATATGGGCTTAAATGAATCCCATCATATAGGTAGAGTACTGATCCATCCTAAATACCCAGATATTGTTTATGTAGCTGCTCAAGGACATTACTATTCTGAAAATCCAGAAAGAGGTATTTATAAAACAATAGATGGAGGTAAGACATGGAAAAAGTCACTTGACATACAAATAAATGGTCGACATATTGGAGCTACAGAAATAAAAATGGACAATAACAATCCAAATATATTATATGCCGTAACATATGATAGGTTACGAACTCCTTGGATGTTTAAAAATAATGGAGAAGGTAGTGGTATTTATAAATCAACTACCGGTGGTAAATCTTGGAAAAAATTAACTAATGGATTACCTAATGGAAAATTAGGTAAAATTGGAATTGATATCTATAATAAAAATCCTAATATACTTTATGCAAATATAGATAATGCAAACCCTAACCCTAATAACAATCAACCAGTTCTACATGAAATATACCGAAGTGACAATGCTGGTGAATCTTGGTATAAAGTAAGTGCTAATGGAGAAAGTATTGGTAATCGTTCTAATTATTATGGGCAAATTATAATAGACCCTAACAATCATCTACATATTTATGTCTTAAGTCCAATTGTTCATGAATCATTCGACGGAGGTAGAACTTGGGGGCAATATATTCGCTATGGAGGAGACAATCATGTACTTTGGATAAACCCTAATGATTCTAGACATATGATGATGGGTTATGATTATGGTATAGCAATTAGTCATGATGAAGGTAAAAATTGGTATCATCCAGATGAAATACCTATGGGACAATTTTATGCAATAGGGATAGATATGGATTACCCATATAATGTTTATGGAGGTACGCAAGATTTTGGTTCTTGGAAAGGTCCAAGTACAAAAAAAGGACGTTTTCCTATACGATTTGAAGATTGGGAACATGTAAATGGTGGTGATGGATTTTATAACTTAGTAGATCCAAATGATAGTAGATGGCTATATTCGAGTTCTCAATTTGGACATATTACTCGTATTGACCAAAAAACAGGATCTAGAAAAACAATAGTTGACGATAAAAACGATGATCTTCGTTTTAATTGGAATACTCCATTATTAATTTCACCTCATAATTCTAAAACATTATATGTAGGAGCACAGCTAATATTACGCTCTATTAATCAGGGAGAAAGCTGGGAAAATATAAGCCCCGACTTAGCTAGTTTTGATATAGATAAAAAAGGTTTTGGTCCTTTTATATATGGTACACTTACAACTTTAGATGAATCTCCAATAGAAGAAGGTATCATATGGACAGGTTCAGATAATGGGAACGTTTATATAACTCGAGATGGAGGGAAAATTTGGACTAAATTAAATAACAACATTATAGGAAGTCCTGGTTATTGGGTTAGCAGAATAACTGCATCAAATCATAGACCTGGAACTGCTTATGTAACTTATTCAGGTTTACGAAGAGATGATTTTAGACCTTTTATTTTTAAAACAGAAGATTTCGGTAAAACCTGGATTTCTCTTGCTTCCAACTTACCAAATGAATCTATAAATGTAATTAAAGAAGATTATAAGAATCCTAATCTCTTATTTTTAGGTACAGATAAAGCAGTCTATACAAGTTTAAATAATGGTAATAGTTGGACAAAACTTAAAAATAATATGCCAACAATTCCTATACATGATTTAGTTATTCATCCAAGAGAAAATGATTTAGTAGTAGGAACACATGGACGCAGTATTTACATAGCAGATATTTCTCCTCTACAAGAGCTAACTGATGAAATTTTAAAAAAAGATATTCATCTATTTAATATTAAGCCTAAAGTGCAATGGAGAATGGTTAGTCAGCCTGCTGTAAGCGCTCAAAATTTTGTAGGTGAAAATGAACCAGCTGGTATTACAATTAATTATTATTTAAAAGAAAAGATAGTTACAAGTAAAATAAAACTAACCATATATGACGGAGAAGAATTAATAGATGAACTTTTAGGAACAAATAATATAGGTATAAATAGTATACAATGGGGAATGATAAAGCGTAAATATAGAACTTCTAAAGAAAAGATTGAATGGGAAAAAGAGCAAAAACTTATTAAAGAAGAGCCAGAGTTTTTCGACTATTATGATGCTGTAGAAATATTTCCTTTACCTAATGAAGAAGTAGATAAATATGGACGTTCTTTACGAACTCGTGTACATCCTTTACCAGGCAATACCGATCAAAATTATAAATATTACAAAGTACCACCTGGTGATTATAAAGTCGTACTTACAATAGACGAAATAAGTCAAAGTAAAAATATTTCTATTCTAAAAGACCAATGGTACAACAAATAGATAAACAATTAGTAAAATATATAAACTATTTATATCCTTTCATAATTATCTACAGTTAAATCACTTTTAACTTCACCAGTATGTTTAGTATTACTTGGTTCAAACAATAATAACCAAACTTCTTCTTCAGCTATTGGTTTATGTTCAATTCCTTTTGGAACAATTAACATTTCACCTTCATTCAATTCAATAATTTTATTAGAAAATTTAATCTTTAAAGTTCCTTTAACTATAAAAAATAGTTCATCTTCATTTTTATGATTATGCCAAACAAATTCTCCTCTAACTTTAGCAAGTTTAATATCTTGTCCATTTAATTCAGCTATTATTTTAGGACTCCAGTAATCTTTAAATAAATCAAATTTATCACCAATATTTATTTTTCTGATTTTCATTAATTTAAATTTTAAAAAAAAACTTAAAAATCTAATTTAAATCTATCAAAACTAGAAAGAAAGAATTTGGAGAAGTAAGAATAAAATTTATCTTTGACCATGAAAAAATTTAAACCACATTATTTTCTATTTTTAGACATTGATAATACCTATATATTTTAACTTTATTTTTCTATTATAAATTAACGATGATAAATAGTCATAATCCTCAAAAATTCATAGGTCATACCCAACTAAAAACATCTCCATTCTTTGAAAGAACAAGTAAACTAAACCAATCTCAAGAATGGCGACGTTGGGGCGGTTACCTAGCAGCAACACAATATGATCTACATCATGAGAACGAATACTTTGCTATTAGAACAAAAGCTGCACTTTTAGATGTATCCCCATTATATAAATATAGCATAAAAGGTCCTGATGCTCAATCATTTATGGATAGAGTGGTAACAAGAAATATTAATATTTGTGAAATAGGCCAAGTTATGTATACTCCATGGTGTGATGAAAAAGGAAAAGTTATAGATGATGGTACAGTTCAACATCTTGGTGAAAATAATTTTCGACTTACAAGTGCAGAACCTAATTTAACTTGGCTTTTAGATAATTCAAATGGAATGAATGTTAATATTAAAGATGATTCCAACAACATTGCAGCATTAGCGCTTCAAGGTCCAAATTCAAGAAATATACTTAATTGTATTTCATCAAAATCTCTTAACAATTTAAAATTTTTTCGTCTTATAGATACTAAACTTAATGGAATCCCAGTAACTATTTCTCGGACTGGATACACAGGTGATTTAGGTTATGAAATTTGGATAGATCCATCAAAATCAATAGAAATATGGGATATACTTATAAAATCTGGAAAATCTTACGGAATAACACCTGTTGGACTTAATGCACTTGATATATCTCGTATTGAAGCTTCTTTAATACTTTTAGATGTTGATTATATTTCATCAAAGCATGCTCTGATTGAAAATCGGAAATCATCTCCCTATGAGTTAGGATTGGATTGGACAGTAAAAATAAAAGGAAATGATTTTATTGGAAAAAAAGCTCTAGAATTAGAAAAAAAATCACCAAGCAATTGGAAATTTAGAGGAATTGAAATACAATGGGAATCTCTAGAAAAAGAATATAAAAAAGTAGGACTTCCTCCTGGACTTCCTGGTATGGCATGGCGTACAAGTACCCCTCTATACTTTAAAAATAAACAAGTAGGTTATGCTACAAGTGGATGCTGGTCACCAATTCTTAAATGCTACATTGCATTAGCTCATATACATGCAGATTATGCTGATATCAATTCTTATTTAGATTTTGAAATAAAAGTCGAACATTTTCGTAAATTAACTCCTGCAATTGTTGTTGAAACTCCATTTTATAATCCAAAAAGAAAAACATCATGTCCAAATTAAGTAAATACGATGCTATAATAATAGGTGGTGGACATAATGGTCTCACTGCTGCTGCATACCTAGCAAGAGCTGGAAAGAAAGTCTTAGTTTTAGAACGTCGTTATGTTTTAGGTGGAGCTGCTGTAACAGAAGAAATATTTCCTGGTTTTAAATTTTCAGTTTGTTCATATGTTATAAGTCTTTTAAAATCCAATGTTATAAGAGAACTAATGCTTCCACGATTTGGTCTTAAAATTCTTCCACTTGAAAGTACATTTACACCTCTAGATAATGACTATTTATTTAGAACTTCTGATGGAGACCAAACATATAAGGAAATTTATCGCCATTCTCCTAAAGATGCTGAAACTTATAAACGTTTTGGTCCTCTAATGGGGCAAATTGGTATGGCAGTAAGACCAATATTAGAAACTATTGCTCCAAATCCACTAAATCCTAGCATTTCTGATTTAGTGGCTCTAAAAAAACTTCTTAATCATGTAAAAGGATTAAGCAATGAACATTTTGAATACCTCTGTAAACTTATGACTATGAGTTCAGCTGATTTTTTAGATGAATGGTTTGAATTTGAACCTTTAAAAGCAACAATGGCTGCAAGTGGTATTATTGGAACATTTATGGGTCCACGTTCACCTGGATCCGCATATATTATGTTACATCACTATATGGGTGATATTGATGGTGCATTTAGAGCATGGGGTTTTCAGAAAGGTGGTACAGGAGAACTAAGTATGACTATTGCACGCTCTGCCAAACATTTTGGTGCAGATATCATGACAGAAGCACCTGTAAAAAAAGTTATTACAAAAAATAATAAAGCAATAGGTGTAGCTTTAGAGAATGGTGATGAATATAAATCAAATATTGTTATTTCTGGACTAGATCCTAAGCTTACATTTCTAAAACTTGTAGATGAAAAAGAATTGCCATCTGATTTTATTCAAGATATTAAAAATTTTAGAATTCGTGGATCTTCTGGAAAAGTAAATCTCGCCTTAGATGGCCTTCCTAATTTTACATCTCTTCCAGGAGATGGACCCCATCTTAGAGGAGCTATTTCAATTAGTCCTAATTATAATTATCTAGAAAAAGCGTACGATGATGCTAAATATGGAAACTTTTCTAAAGAACCCTATATGGATATTATCCTACCATCAGTTATAGATCCAGATATGGCACCACCTGGAAAACATGTTATGTCATGTTTTGTTCAATATGCGCCTTATAATATCAACGGTGGATGGAATGATTCAAAAAGAGAAGATTTTGGAGATGCTGTAATTAATACTCTTGCTCGTTATGCTCCAAACATCAAAGATATAATCTTGCACAGACAAGTTCTAACACCAAAAGATTTAGAAACTACATTTGGTTTAACAGAAGGAAATATATTTCATGGCGAGCTCACACTTCAACAATTATTCTCTCTAAGACCAGCCGTTAAATGGGCTGATTACACAACACCTATAAAAAATTATTTTCAATGTGGATCTGGAACTCATCCTGGTGGTGGGATTACTGGTTCTCCAGGAGAAATGGCAGCTAAAAAAATATTAAACAAATGGTGACAAAAGAATACGATATTATTATAGTGGGTGGTGGTATTAATAGCCTTACCGCAGCTGCTCTTTTAGCAAAGAAAAATAAATCTATTCTCTTATTAGAATCTAGAGATAAATTGGGTGGAATGGCTACATTAGAAGAATTTTCACCAGGTTTTAAATGTAATATGGTATACGATTACATACGTTGGATTGATCCTAGACTTATAAAAAAATTAAATCTCTATAAATATGGCTTAGAATTTCAAAAAGTTAGTTCACTTAGGATTGCATTAGATGAAAATAAAAAACACATCATATTTCATAATGATCTTAATAAAACAGCAAAATCTATTACCACCCATTCATTAAAAGATGGAAATAAATGGATTGAATTCACACAATACATTAATAAAATATGCAAATTTCTAGAACCTTTATATACTATAACACCTCCTATTATTTCAAAAATAGGTATTAAAGATGTACTTGCAATGAGTAATATGTTAAATCCAATTTGGAAACATGGAAGAAGGGGATTAATAGATATTATTAGAACAATTCCAATGATGATGCCAGAACTATTAGATGAATGGTTTGAATCTAAATTACTACGTGGATCGCTAGCTGCAAGTGGAATAACAAATATCACTCAAGGACCTTTCTCAGCTGCAACAGTATTAAACTTTATTCATCATCATGTTCATGCTAATGGTAAAATTCACAATGCTAATTTTATTAAAGGTGGAACACATCAATTTGCTAAAGTACTATCTAATATATTAAAAGAGAATAGCGTAGTCATAAAAACAAATACTACAGTAAAATCAATTAACTGTAAAGATGGTATTTGTTCTGGTGTAACTACTTTAAGTAATCAAACTTACAATGGAAAAATAATTTTATCAGGATTAGATCCAACCAATACCTTTTTTAAATTAGTTGGAAGCAACAAAATACTTCCAACTTTTAAGACACAATTAAAGAATATAAAATATCGTGGAAGTACTGCTAGAGTACATTTTGCATTGAAAAAATGTCCAAATATTCCTGGAATTTCAATTGATCAACAGGATACTATCTTTTCAATTAATCCCTCCGAAGAATATTTAGAACGTGCATATGATGATATTAAATATGGACGTATTTCCAAGAATCCATATATTGAATTTAGTATTCCTTCTCTAATACATCCAAACTATGCTCCAAATGGAAAACATGTACTATCTGCCTCAGTTCAATATATTCCTTATCATCTAAAAAATCAAAATTGGAATGATAAATTAAAAAATGAAATAATTAATAATGTTACAAATATTATTGAAAAATATATTCCTAATTTTTCAAATTTAATTATAAATTCAAAAATAACTACTCCTATAGATTTAGAAAAATCATTAGGTCTAACTGAAGGAAATCTTAATCAGGGTGAAATGACATTAGATCAATTTTTCTTTATGCGACCTACTATTTCTACTGCTCAATATAAAACCCCTATTAATAATCTTTATCTTTGTGGTTGTTGTACTCATCCTGGAGGTGGACTGCATGGAAGTAACGCTGTAAATGCAATCCATGAAATAAATAAATAAAATTTTATTTTAAAAAATTTAACTACCCAATATCAACTCTAAATGACTTAAATACCAACTCTTTAGTTTTTCTAACCCTACTTCCATTTGTGATAAAGGTCCAGGAATATATTTTTTTGACATTACACCATTTTGATTATTTTCTATAATTTTTTTATCTGCTAAAGTTGTTTCATGCCACATCCATGTCATTTTATCAACATTATAATCTACTCCTTTCTTCGCATCCTTATGAACAAGCCACATTAATTCTACTTCAGTTTCTAAAGGTCCTTTAGGAATAAAGGTAAATATTGTTGCAAAATCATTTGACATTAATAAACTATTAAAAGGAGAAGTGCCTATTGTTGTATAACCCCCATCAAACTCTTTAAATTTTCCCATTATTGTAGAAGCTGGTTTTCCACTTTTTGTTTCTGAAAGTTTCCCCTTACTAAATGGTGTTCTTTCAGCGCTTCTAAAAAAATTAGAAAATTTTGATTCAATATACCCACCAGTATGATGTCCAATCTTTTCAGCATATTTATTCCAATCTAATAATTGTTTTGTAAATTCTTTAGATGCTGGACCCGTGTTACTTCCTGCACCATATGCTTTAATATAATCAGAACTGTGAACTTCACAATATTCAGGATGAGAAGGTTGACAATGATAACATTCGTGAAAATTATCTAAAGTTAATTTCCAATTTCCCATCGTATGGTATTTTCTTCTAGCAGCAATCTTAGCTTCTCCAAGGCCATGTAATTCTATAAAAGGTTTTACTGGTTTTATAAATTGATTAAAATTATCTGGTTTATTAGAAAAATTAATAAATATCAAACCTTCAAAAATTATTGAATTACATTTATGCAAACTCCATTCATCACTACAAAAATCTTCATCCATTAATCTTGCACTTTTTAAACTTCCATCTAATTTATAACTCCATGCATGATATGGACATATCAAGGATCTAGTAGAACCCTCATTTTCTAAACATATTTTAGATCCTCTATGCCTACACACATTATAGAAACAGTTAATTTTACCGTTATCATCTCTAATTATTATAATAGACTCGTTTTCAATATTAAATAAAAAATAATTCCCTTTTTGAGGAATTCTAGATTCATGACCAACTATAATCCATTGATTAAAAAAAAATGTTTCCATATCTAAATTAAAAATAGTTGGATCCATATAAAAACGCTGTTCTAATGGAAAATTAGGTTTTTGAAATTTTATTAATTGTTTTAATGATGATTTTTCTTCAATATTCATTTAACATTATTTATTAGGCTATAATAACAGTAATTCATTAAGTTTTCCAAATTTTCATAAAAAATAATAACGATGGAAAAATTTTTTACAAAATCAAATAAAATTCTTTAAATTATAAAAATGAAAAATAATCCATACGATAATCATAAAGATATTCCAGGAAATCCATCTACTGCTAAAAGTAGCACCATAAAATTAAACGACAGAAGTAATAATATTCCACTTAAATTACTTAGTGAAAATGATTGGAATTATTGGATTAAAAATGGATATATTATTATAAAAAATGCTATTTCAAAAAAAGAAGCATTTGAAACAGCCAATTTTCTTTGGGAATTTGAAAATAAAAAATCAGATGATCAATCAACATGGTATACTAAAGAAAGAGCTGAAATGAAAATGAAAGAGCTTGCTGGAACAGGAATGGTAGAGGTTTATAACAATCAATACCTATGGAATAATAGACAAAAAAAAAGAATTTATGACGCTTTTGTAGATATTTGGGGAACCAAAAAACTTTGGGTTACAATAGATAGAGCAAATCTTAATTTCCCTATAAAAAAAGGATATAAATATGATAGTTTTATACATTGGGATTATGATCCAGGTACCAAACCTCAAAATATTCAAGGTGTATTAGCTCTTTCTGATCAAACAGATAAAAATATGGGAGGATTTCAATGTATTCCATGGTTATTTCGTAATTATGAAACTTGGAAAAAAACACAAAAAAAAGATAGAGATAAGTTTCAGCCTGATATTACTGGAATTGAAGATAAAATAATTAAAGTACCTTTAGAAGCAGGTGATTTATTAATTTTTCATAGTTGTCAACCCCATGGTATCAGACCAAATCTAAGTAAAAATAAAGTTAGAATTGCTCAATACATATCAATGATGCCTGCAGAAGAAGAAAATGAATCCCTAAAAAAATGGAGAATTAATTCATGGAAAAAAAGAATCGCACCTGAAGGTTATGCATTCCCTGGTGATCCTAGAAAATTAGAAAAAATAAAATATAAAACTGCTAAACTAAATTCACTTGGTAAAAAATTACTTGGTATAAATAAATGGTAATCGATCTAACAATAAGTTCTATGAATTATTAGATTTAATATGAACATCTCTTTGTGGATATGGTATATTAATATTATTTTCTTTAAACTTTTTAAAAACTGCAAAATAAATTTCACTTCTAATAATTTCAGGTCTATCGGGAGAAGAAGTCCAAATACCTAACATAAAATCTAAAGAACTATCTCCAAAACCATCAAAAAATACCTTAGCTTTAGGTTCCTTTTGAACATTTTCATTTTCATCTGCCACTTCCATCAATAATTTTCTTATTATTTCAGGATCTTCATCATAACTTACACCGATTGGAATTCTAAATCTTACAATTCTATTATTATGACTCCAATTAATTACTTGACTAGAAACAAATTCAGAATTTGGAACTATAATTGAAATGTTATCATTTGTTATTATAGTTGTAGCTCTAAGTGAAATATTTACAATATCACCACTAACATCACCAACTTCAACCCTATCACCAATTTTAATAGGCTCTTCAATTAAAATGGTTAATCCACTTATTAAATTATCAGTAACTTTCTGAAATCCAAAACCAATACCAACACCAAGAGCACCAGCTAATAAACTTAAGGCACTCAAATCAATTCCAACTGCCTGAATTATTATTATAGTTCCAATAAGCATCATTGCAATTCTGACTCCATTAGCAATTGATTCTCTAAAAGGCTTTTTTAATTTAGACTTATGTAAAATCCTATTTAGAATCAATTTTCTTGCCTTAGTAGAAGTGAATACCAATAAATAAAAACTAAGAAAAAATATAATTATAGTACCTATACTAATCTCAGACTCACCTATACTAAAAAGAGTTTTATTAAAAATTAACAGAAAACTTGAAGCTAGTTTCAATAACCTTGAAAAAAAATCTATAAAATATTCCATTGTATGAACTTCCAATTTAAACACAAAAACTAAAAAAATCAGAAGAGATTATCAATTTTATTTTTTTCTATTGATCTCCTAGCAACTAAAGAGCAAATTTTTACAATATCGATCAAATTTGAAAATCTTTTATCGTCAGTATATCCTTTTTTAAATCTATAGTATATCTGCTGGACAATAACGCATATTTTAAATAAACCATAAGCATAATAAAAAACTGGATTATTTACTTTGACTTTACTATATTTTTCATAAATATCAATTAAAGTCATTCTCGATGGATTTCCTTCAGTAGTAGTTGAACTTAAAGAAATTTTTCTTAACATAGGATGGTCATTAGATTGAACCCAGTAACCAAGAGTAGTTCCTAAATCAAATAATGGATCTCCAATTGTTGACATTTCCCAATCTAATACTCCAACTATTTTTGAGATATTATCTTTATCCAACACTACATTATCATATTTGTAGTCATTATGAATTAATGAACTTTTATTTTGTTTAGGTAAATTATTAATTAACCAACTCATAAGATTATTCATTTCTTTTATATCATCAGTTTTAGAATTTTTATACCTTTTTGACCATCCAACGATCTGTCTCATTCCATAACCATCTCCTTTTCCTAAATCATCAAGACCCACCTTTTTATATTTCAAAGCATGTAACTCAGTCAGAGTTTTAATAAAATTTTTTGAAAGTTTACTTATATCTTTTTTATCTGGCATTGAAGACTCTGGAGTATTTGATCTCAATATAATTCCATTCAATCTTTGCATAACATAAAACGAAGAACCTAAAACATTTTTATCATCTTCAAAAAAATAAGTTTTAGGTACCTTATTATAATATTTAGATAGATTGGACAAAACATTATATTCTCTTCTCATATCATGACCACTTTTTATATTTGCAACAAACGGTGGCTTTCTCAATACATATTCATTTTTGTCCCAAATTATAGAATAAGTTAAATTAGAAAATCCCTTTTTGAATTGCTTTATCACTAAAGGTCTTCTAGAACTACCTAGTTTTTTTTTAAGATAAAAAGATAAATTTAGATTATTTAATGCTTCACTTTTTCTTACTTCCCCTGGAGAATCTAATTCAATCATTTTTAATTAAATTTTCAATCCATAATTAGATAAAATTCCTTTTGCTACACTACTTATATGTACTTCATCTGCACCATCATATATCCTAGCTGCCCTTTCATGTCTATAAAAATACGAGAGAATAATATCATCTGACATCCCTAAACCTCCATGTATTTGAACTGCATCATCAATAACTCTTTTTAAAACGTTAGCACAATAAAATTTTATAATTGAAATTTCAATTTTAGAATCTTTTGATCCAGATTTATCAATTTTATTTGCAGTATCAAGAACCATTAATTTTGCTGCATTTATTTCTGCTCTTCTTTCGGCAATCATTTTTTGAATTAGCTGTTTTTCACCCAAAAATTTACCTGGTGTTAATTCTCTTTTTGCAGCCCTTTCACACATCATATTAAAAGATCTTTCACAAATACCGATCCATCTCATACAATGATGTATCCTTCCATGACCAAGTCTTGATTGAGCTATTCTAAAGCCAGATCCTTCTTTTCCTAACAAATTTTTTTCTGAAACTTTAACATTATTATATTTAATCTCTGAGTGACTAAAATATCCCTCACCTTCATCTCCCATTACAGGGATTTTACGTACTAACTGAAACCCTTCACTATTACAAGGAACAATAATTTGACTTGCTCTTAGGTATTTATTCTCAACATCAGGATTAGTAATAGCCATAACGATTGCAAATGAAGCTCCTTCAGCTGAGGATGTATACCATTTGTTACCATTTAAAATATAATTATTATCTTTTTTAACAGCAGTTGTTCCCATATATACTGGATTTGATCCTGCAAACGCTGGTTCCGTCATCGAAAAACAGGATCTTATATCACCTGCTAATAATGGTTTAAGAAATTTATCTTTTTGATAAGTCGTACCAAATTCAATTAACACTTCCATATTTCCAGCGTCAGGTGCTTGGCAATTAAATAAATAAAGACCAATAGGACTAGCTCCAAGGATTTCACTCAATTGACCAAATTCAATCAAATTTAAACCCATTCCACCATATTTTTTAGGTATTTGAGGAATCCAATATCCTAAAGATTTTACTTTTTCTCTTTTTTTTTCTAAATCATTTAATGAAGCATTCCAACCATTCCTAAGTACTCTCTTCTCTAAACCATAAATATCTTTTTTTAAAAAAGATTTAATATCTTGTTTTAGGCTTTTAAGTTGATTTTTCTTCATTTTAAAACGAGTTTATATTAATACAATTAAATTTATATAATATATATGATTAATAATTATATTACTCCCTAATTCAAATCAAATGAATCATTTAAACACAAGAAAAACAATATTTGGTCATCCATATGGTTTATATATTCTGTTCTTCACCGAGATGTGGGAAAGATTCTCTTACTATGGTATGAGAGCCTTACTAGTTCTTTTTTTAATATCTGAAGTTGATAGTAAAAATCCAGGCTATGGTTGGTCAGAAGTTGATGCTCTTTGGTTATATGGCTGGTACACAATGCTAGTTTATGTAGCAAGTATTCCAGGAGGTATTATAGCAGATAAATTTTTAGGTCAGAAAAAAACTGTTATGTTGGGTGGTGCTCTTTTAGTTGTAGGACATAGTGTACTAGCAATTAATAATATTTATGCTTTCTATACAGGATTAATATTTATAATCTTAGGTGTTGGTGGATTAAAACCAAACATATCAACTATGGTTGGTGGGCTATATAAAAAAGAAGATGAAAGAAGAGATACAGCATTTAAAATTTTTTATATGGGAATAAATATTGGTGCTTTTTTATCGGCTCTAATTATTGGTGGAATTGGTGAAGTTTATGGATGGCACTATGGATTTGGATTAGCTGGAATTGGAATGCTCTTTGGTCAAATGGTTTTTGTATGGGGACAGAAATATCTTATTGGAGTTGGTGATTTTATTGGAAAAGATGAAAATCCAAATAAAGAACTTATAAACAAACCTCTTTCAAAAATTGAGATTGATAAAATGATGGTTTTATTTTTATCATTTTTAATTGTTATCGTCTTCTGGGGTGCTTTCGAACAAGCAGGTGGACTAATGAACATTTATGCATTTGAAAAAACTAATAGGTTTATTGAAAGTATAAACTTCGAAATTCCAGCTACATGGTTTCAATCTCTAAACGCTTTATTTATTGTAATATTTGCAATTTCTGTAGGAAAATTTTGGATTTGGTGGAAATCATTAGGTAAAGAATCTTCATTGCTATTTCAGATGGCTATAGGTGTTATAATAATGGCAATTGGTTTTCTTTTTATGAGTGCTGCTTCTGTAGAATTTGAAAAACAGGGATCTAGTGCAATGTACTGGCTAGTATTAGCTTACCTTTTTCATACACTTGGAGAACTATGTACTTCTCCCACTGCAATGGCACTAATAACTAAATTAGCACCATTAAAATATGCATCTATTATGATGGGTGCTTATTTTGCTTGCACAGGTTTTGGAAATAAATTAGCTGCATCACTTGGTACATGGGCTCAAACTGCAGGTGAATATGAAATTTTTACTGGTATAGCTTTAACTTGTTCTGTTTTTGGAATTCTTGTTATTATGATTATTAAACCATTAAAAAGACTAACCCACGGAGCAGATTAATTATTTCCCATCATTTTTATTTTATATCCTTAATAAATATAATCTCTTATTCTATCCACAATCAGATATAAATATGGAGGGAAAAAAATCATTTAATAACATCTAACATATTAACAGAATTTAATACTTTCTTTAACTAATTATTCACCATATTCATTTAATATGCAAATAAAAAATTTGGAAGAAAAAAAATTAATAAAAGAATTAAAATCTAATAATGAATCAGCATTCAAATTATTAGTTGAAAATTATAAAGATCAAATTTTTAATACCATTATTCCAATAATCCAAAATGTTGACGATGCTGATGATGTAACTCAGGAAGTTTTCATACAAATTTATAAATCAATAAAAAAATTTAAAGAAAAATCCTCATTATCTACTTGGATATATAAAATTTCAATATCTAAAGCTTATGAATACATTAGATATAATAAAAGAATAAAAAGATTTTCAATTTTAATAAGTATGTTTAGAAATGATAATACCATAAGAGAGATTCCTGATTTTATACACCCAGGAGTAGAATTAGAACAAAAAGAAAATTCTAAAATTCTTTTTAGCGCTATTAATAAATTAAATCATCAACAAAAGACAGCATATATATTGAAAAATGTTCAAGGATTATCATATAAAAAAATTTCTGATATTATGAATAAATCTATATCATCCATTGAATCTTTAATATATAGAGCAAAACAAAATTTAAAAACTATTATAAAAAAAATATAAAACAAGAAATTTGTAATTTTATCATCTAATTATATATGAAGAACATATTATTAATCTTATTTATCCTATTTGGATACAATTCCTTTTCACAAACAATTGAATTAATTGTATCTAGTGGTTTTAATTCTTCTACCCAAACCCTAAGAACAGATGGGGCAACTCAAATTGGTGTAAGTTTTAATACAATAGGAAATTTACCATATCAAGTAGATGCTTACCCAGGGTATCATATAAAAGGACTAATTGGAATTTCAAAACAATTATCTGAAAAAACAAATATAAAATTAACTTCTGGTCTTGGTTATTCATCTCAGGGTGCAACTATAGTTTCAGTAAATAAAACAAAAATAACAAATAATCTAAACTATCTTCAAATACCAATTCTAATTAATTTTAGGTTTTATAAAATAAGCTTTTTATTTGGTCCTCAAATTAGTTTTTTAAATAGTGTTAATACTAACACAAAACATTCTACTATACTAAGTTTAAATGCCTTAGGACAGAACCCATCTTTTACATTTTCAGAAAATGACTATTCTGATAAAGACAATGGTTTTGTTTTTGGTTTAGAGTATAAAATATACAATAAAATATCCGCTTCAGTTAAATACATAACAAGTCTAAAAAATATATCGATCGTTCCTAAAGAAACTTGGAAAAATAAAACTATTGAAATTTCAGTTAACTATACTTTAATGGATTTTATACTAAATGATAAATCTATAAAATGATGAAAGATAAAATAGATCAAATTTTAAACAGTATTAGTAATATTAAAATAGTTAAGACTAAACCATATTTTTATACCAGATTATCTACTAAAATTGAATCTTTAAACTATAAAGAAAAAATTTATATTAAATATGAAAGACCGATACTTATTACTACAGTAATAGCTTTACTAATCATCAACGGTCTCTTTATATTCAACAATATTAATAATACTAATAATGCAGTTAAATATACTCTTGAAGAAGTTTACTTTGAAAGTGACAAATCAGATTTAATAAACCTTGCTTCCTATGAAGAATAAACTACAATATATAATCATTTTTGTATTAATCATTTCAAATGTTTTTCTAGCATATAAGCTTGTAGACAAGAAAAAGCACCCTAAAGACAATGAATTTAAACGTGAAATAAGTTATCTAAAAAATCGTCTTGGATTTGATAATAATCAACTTTTAGAGGCAAAAAAAGAATACAAAAGATATAATAAAGAAAAAAGATCTATAGAAAGAAAGTTTAGAAGACTTGACCTAACTGTTATGAATGATCTTAGTGAGAACATTGATACAAATAATATTAATAAAGATAAATATTATGAAATTGCAATAACACTAAACAAAGCAAAAATAGAACACTGGGTAAACATTAGAGAAATATCAAATGAGGAACAAGTAAAAAAACTCGATAGTATCTGGTTAAATATGAAAAAAAGGATAGAATCTCGGTCTCAATAATTATTTTTAAAATAAATATTTATTTCTATGAATTATAAAAATGGAAACAACATTTTATTTTTTACTATACCAATCATATTACTATTATTTTTAACAGCATGTAACAATGAGGAGGAAGATGGACTATGTTGCTCTGAATATGAGTTAAGTGATCTTTCTGAAGCATATACTCTTTTCTCAGATAATGTAACAGTATATACTGATGGACAGTATGTTGTTTATGAGACAAATAATTTACCTGATCATAAAAGTCCTTACTGGCTTACTAATAATCCCCTTTATGAACCTTACAATGGAAATAATACCAATTTTAAAATAAATCCTAATAGAATTATGCAACAAAATATCGTAATTAAAATACCTGCAATTCCTTCTGAAGCGACCAACAAAGAACCAACTCCACTAGGCGCAATGGGAATATCAAGGAATGGTGTTGTTTTTTATAATCAATATGCAGGCCCAAACAATACACCTCTAACAAATGAAATTAATAGCTTTGATCAGTATTTTGGTCACCCACAACCTCAAGGTGCATACCACTATCATATTGAACCCACTTGGCTAACAGCACAATATGGAAAAAATGCATTTTTAGGATTTTTAGCTGATGGTTTTCCTGTTTATGGACCAGAGGAGAATGGAACAACAATAAATAATTCAGATTTAGATGATTATCATGGCCATAGCCATGCAACTACTGAATTTCCAGAAGGTATATATCATTACCATATAACAGATCAAGATCCATACATAAATGGAGATGCTTTTTTCGGTATTAAAGGAAGTATTACAAATTGAATTTCTCTAATAAGCTTATGATTTTATTTTTTCTTATAAGCTCTTGTAGTGAAAAACAAGATAGTTCTTACATCATAAACAAAGACTTTAGTCTTCTTAGTAAGAAAGGTGCCTATCTATATTTAGATAATAACAAATTTTCAGGTATTCTTACTGATTCTATAAAAAATATTAAAGTACTTGAAGTACAATACTCAAACGGAAGAAAAAATGGTTATGAGAAAATATGGTATAATAATGGAAAAATATCTGAAAAAAGATTCTATAAAAATGGAAGAAAAGAAGATAATCATAAATTATTTTGGGAAAATGGTAATAAAAAAATGATTACAAATTTTTTAAATGGACAATATGAAGGTAAAATGATTCAATGGCATGAAAATGGGAAAAAATTTAAAGAATTTTATTATAAGAACGGAAATGAAGTTAGCAATCAAAAAATATGGGACTCAAAGGGTAACATTAAAGCTAATTATGATGTTGTAAATGGTAGAAGATATGGTTTAACTGGACAAAAAAATTGTGTATCATCAAATGAAATTTTATAAACTAATACTAATTTTAATAATTATTTCTTGTTCAAAAGAACAAAAATTTGAACTTCCTTACTTTATAACATCTGATTTTACTCCACATTGGATTAATTCTAAAAGTATTCAATATAATACTCATAAAATTTCTGATTTTAAATTAATAAATCAAAACAATGAAGAAATAACTAGAGAAAACTTAAAAGGAAATATTTATGTTGCAAACTTTTTTTTTACTTCATGTCTTAGTATATGTCCAAAAATGACTAGTAATTTAAAAATTATTGAAAAGAAATTTATAAATCAAAATAATATTAAAATCATATCCCATAGTGTGACACCATGGATTGATACCCTTGAAACATTAAAAAACTATGAAAAAAATTATAATATTAATGGAAGGATGTGGAATTTAGTTACCGGAGAAAAAAAATTAATATATGATCTTGCTAGAAATTCATATTTTGCAAAAGAAAATTTTAGTATAATAAATGATAAAAATGATTTTATTCATACCGAATTAGTTTTTTTAATAGATAAAAAAAGTTATATAAGAGGTATATATAATGGAACTTTAAAAGTAGAAATGAAAAGATTAGTTGAAGATATTACATTGCTAATTAACATATGAAAATTGGGTTATTATCAGAAACACATTCAATTATTGATAAAAGGATATTAAAATTTTTTGAAAATTGTGATGAAATATGGCATGCTGGTGATATAGGAACTATTAAAACTCTTGAATCACTAGAAAAATTTAAAAAAATAAGAGCAGTTTATGGAAATATTGATAATCATCAAATTAGAAAAGAGGTAAATGAGTTTTTGCTTTTAAAGTATGAAAAACTTGTAATTTTAATTATTCATATTGCTGGAAAACCTCCTAAATACAACAAAATAACCTACAATCTTATAAAAAAACATAAACCCAATATATTAATATGTGGACATAGTCATATACTAAAAATACATAGAGATAAAGAAAATGATATTTTAATTATTAATCCTGGAGCTTCAGGAAATGTTGGTTTTCACAAATTTAAAACTGCAATAAGATTTAATATTATCAATTCAAATATTAAAAAACTTGAAATAATAGAATTAAAAAGAAATTAAAAAAAATTATTTAGAAGTAGATTTTTTAACTGATTTCTTCTCAAACTCCTTTTTAATTGCTTCTATATCAACATTCTTAATTACGGGAATTCTTGAAAGATTTTTAATAACCTGTTTCTTCCTTTTAGCTTTAGAAACATTTCTCATTCCTTTTCTTTCTAACCTTGTTACTGCCATAATTTTAATTTATTGGCACAATTTAAATAAAAAATAATGTAAATCATTTGCTAGATTTGTAATAAATATAAAAAAGTGAAAAAAATAATACCATCAACACCAAAAGGAACTAGAGATTATAGTCCTGATGAGATGAAAAAAAGAGAATATCTATTTGAAGTTTTTAAATATAACTTCAATCTATACGGTTTTAATTGTATAGAAACACCTTCTATGGAAAATTCTGAAGTCCTTAATGGTAAATATGGTGAAGAAGGAGATAGACTAATATACAGAATACTTGATTCTGGAGATTTTTTAAAAAATATTGATAATAAAAAAAATATTTCAAGTAATAATTTAAAATCCCAAATATCAAAAAAAGGATTACGATATGATCTGACTGTACCATTTGCAAGATACGTCAGTATGAATAGAGATAAAATAACTATGCCTTTTAAAAGATATCAAATTCAACCAGTTTGGAGAGCAGATAGACCACAAAAAGGAAGATTTAGAGAATTTTACCAGTGTGATGTAGACTATATAGGTACTAAATCTATTGTTTGTGAAAGTGAAATTATTAGTTTAGTTTATTCAATATTTAATAAATTAAAATTTGATGATTTTCAAATAAAATTAAATAATAGAAAAATTTTATTAGGAATATCTGAGGAGCTTAATTTTAAAGATAAATTTGAAAAATTCTGCATATTAATAGATAAAATAAATAAAATAGGTGTTTCTGGATTAAAAAAAGAAATGAAGTTAAATAAATTTCCTACTTCTTCTATTAAAAAATTAATCTCATTAATTGAATTAAAAGGAAACAATTCTTTAAAAATTAATTATGTAAAAACTTTTCTATCTAATTCAAAAATTGGATTAGAAGGAATTAGTGAAATAGAAAATTTAATGAAAATAAAAAGTGATTTTTCTCTTGATTTTACTCTAGCAAGAGGTCTATCCTATTATACTTCAACAATTTTTGAAGTTGTTTCTACAAATAATAATATAGGAAGTTTATGTGGAGGTGGAAGATATGATGATTTAACTGAAATTTTTGGTTATAAAAATATATCTGGTATTGGTATTTCTTTTGGAATTGAAAGAATTATTGAAATTTTAAATACAAATGACTTATTTCCAAAAAAAATTGAAAACAATAATAATGTTTTAATAAGTTATCTCTCTAATAATTTAATAAAAAATTCATTAGAATTAGCTAATAAATTAAGAGAAAAAGGAATTCCAACTGATCTCTATTCAAAAAAAGCTAAACTAAAAAAACAATTACAATATGCAAATAATAATAACATACCTTTCGTTATAATTATTGGTGAAAATGAAATAAGGAATGAAAAATACATATTAAAAAATATGAAAGATGGAAATCAAAATTTATTAACTATTAATGAAATAATTAATAAAATGTCTTCTATAAAATAAATGAACAAAAAATCTTATAAATCATCTTTTAGTACGCTATTATTTATTTTTATTAACTCTTTTTTATATTCCCAAATTAGTGATTTTGGCAGATTTGAAATAAATAACATTGGAGGTTGTTTACCAATATTAGTAGAAATAATTAATGAAAATATTGATTCAAGTGTTACGGTTATTCAATATGATTTTGATTACTCATTAACTACAAATATTTTTAATCCATCAAATTCAAAATCTCATACTTATCTAGAAGCTGGTACATATATAATAGCCCAAGCTATAAATCAAGATGGTGTGGAAAAAATTGATCTTTTAGAAATTGAAATAAAAGAATCAAAAAACATAGATATTCAATTATATAACTGTGAAAATAATAAAATGAATATTTCTATTAATGACAATTATTATCAAGAATATGAATTGTATATCAATGATATCTTAATTCAAACATTACTTAGTGGAAAAAATGATTTTGATTACTCAAATTTTGTTGGAATAAATAATAAAATAAATGGTTATATAATAGGTTTATTTAATAATAAAAATGACAACTGTAATAAATTTAATTTTGAAATTGCATCAATTCAAAATCCACAGGAAGAAATTATAGATTCTATAATTTTATCAGATGATAAAACTAATTTTGACTTATATTACAAACCAAATAAAAGTACTAATTACAATATTTACATTGATAATGTAATTGATTCAACATTTTTAAGTTCTTCGTACATATATTTTTCTGACTCAAAAATTAATTTTAATAATTTAACATTTGACAAACAATGTATTCAAGTAATAGAAGAATATTATTGTAATTCAAAATTTATTGAAGATAAAATTTGTCTTGTATATCTATCGTCTTATGAAAATAATGAAGGAATTAATTTAGATTTAGAATCAATTGGAAACTTTGATTCTACAACTATTTATAAAAATAGTACTGCTTTGAAAACATTTCAAAATATTAATAATAAATACATAGATAATCAAGGTATAATTATGAATGAAGAAATTTGTTATACAATAAAAGGATATGATGAAAAAAAAATATCCATTTCAAATACAGTATGCATAACTCCTGAAAATAATTATAATCCAATACCTATTCCAAATGCTTTCACACCAAATGATGATGGTTTAAATGATACTTTTAAACCATATGAATCTAATGTAGAAGATTATACCATGTTAATTTTTAATAAGTTTGGAGAAAAAATATTTACAAGTAATGAAATCAATATAGGTTGGGATGGTTATTTTAAAGGAAAAATTAGACAGGGATCATACGTATATAAAATTGTATTTAGAATAAATAGTAAAGAAATTACACAAACTGGTAAATTTGTATTGATTAAATAATAGCTTATGTTCGATATGATGAAAATGATGGGTAAAATAAAAGAAGCCCAAGAAAAAATGAAATTAGCTCAGTCGGAACTAGGTACCATAAAAGTATCTTCAGAATCTGGAGCAGGTTTAGTAAAGGTTGAAGTAAATGGAAAAAAAGAAATTATCTCAATTTCTATTGATGATAGCATTCTAAATGAAAAAGAAATGGTACAAGACCTTGTAGTGGCAGCAACTAACAAAGCACTCAAAGATGTAGGTATAAAGATAAAAGAACATATGAAAGAAAAAACAAGTGGTATGTTTCCAAATATTCCAGGATTTGACATTGGAAACCTCTTTAAATGAAAAATACAGATAAAAGAATAGCTGTAATCTTATTAAATTTTAATGGGAAAAATCTCTTAGAAAGATTTCTTCCTTATTTAATGAAATATACAGACAAAAAAATATCAAATCTTTATGTAATAGACAATGCTTCAAATGATGATTCTGTATCCTTTTTAAAAGAAAATTATTCTTCAATAAAAGTTATTATAAATAAAAAAAACCTAGGATATGCTGGTGGTTATAATGAAGGAGTAAAAAATATAAAAGCTGACTATTATGTTTTTATAAACACTGATGTAGAAGTAACAAGTAACTGGTTAAACCCCCTTTTTAATAAGATGGAATCAAATAGTAATATTGGAGCTTGTCAACCAAAAATTCTATCTGAAAAGAATAAAAGTTATTTTGAGTATGCGGGAGCATCTGGGGGATATATAGATTTTTTAGGTTATCCCTATTGTAGAGGAAGAATTTTTGATACTATTGAAAAAGATTATGGACAATATAATGAAGAAAAAGAAGTTTTTTGGACATCAGGAACTTGTATGATAATTCAATCAAGTCTTTTTCACAAACTAAATGGATTTGATAAAGATTTCTTTGCTCATATGGAAGAAATTGATTTGTGCTGGAGAATAAAAAGAAAAGGATTTATTAATTATTGCATACCAAAAAGTGTTATTTATCATATAGGAGGAGAAACACTAAGCTACTTAAATCCAAAAAAAACATATTTAAACTTTAGAAATAATCTTATAATGATATCTAAAAATGATCGATTTATTAATCTATTATATAAAATCCCTTCCAGGTTAATTTTAGATATTTTTGCTGCAATAAAAATATTAATAAATAAAAAATCTATTTTTCACTTTACTTCAATATTAAGAGCATACTTATCTTTTATTACTTTTCTACCAATTATATTTTTTAAAAAAAGAAATAATAAATTGAATTACATTAATCTAAAGAATCTAATCATACCTTTTGAATATTTCATTAGAGGTAAAAAAAGGTTTAGCGATTTATAAATTTTATCATCAATATTCACAAAAAATATGTAATTTTGTCACATTACATAGATCAATTACATAATAAATTAAAATAAAAATGAAAAATATTAGAATTTTAAATTTCTTAGTTATTCTTTCTTTGGTAATCATTGGATGTAATCCACTTAAAAAAATGATTGAACTTTCGAAAGACCAACAAATTAACGTTAATCCAAACCCAATGATTATGAAAGGTAGTAGCGTTACTTTTGATGTAGAATCAACATTACCAAAAGGAATGTTACCAAAAGGAACAAGTTATACATTAAATTTTGTATATGATGGCAACGATGCTGGATCTATTGAATTTAAAGCATCTGATTATCCGAACAGTATTAATTCTGTTTCTAAATCATCAAAAACTCTATCAATTCCTTATAACAAATCAATGAATGATAACCCATCTAAACTTACAGTAGTTGGTAATGCAAAAATTATAGTTTCTGGAAAAAATCTTAACACAGAGTCTAGTGATGTTGCTGACGGAGTAAATAGTACCCAAAGATGGAATCAAGCGTCGAGGATTGCTCATCCAAAAACTGTTCCAGGATATACTGATGCTGAAGAAACCGAAGCAACGAACGTAAGTTTTTACTTTAATCAAGGAAGTTCCTACCTAAAAAGTTCCGAGAAAAAAAGTAATAGAGGTGAAAAATTTTCTGCGTTTTTAGCAGAAAAAAATGTGACTAAAAATGTAGATATTATAGGAGCACATTCTCCTGAAGGTTCTACAAAAATTAATGAAACTTTAGCTGGAGAAAGAGGTGGAACTATTGAAAAATACTATCGAGAACAAATGGAAAAGTATGATTACAAAGACGAAGCAGGAAATATAGCTTTTAATATTAAACCTGTTTTAGAAGATTGGAGCTCTTTAAGAGATGCTCTTAATTCTACTGATGCAATAAGTACATCTGATAAATCTAGTATTTCAAGTATTATAAATGGAGGAGGGTCTTTTGTCGACAAAGAAAAAGCTCTTTCAAAACTTAGTTCATATAAAACGTTAATGAACGATGTTTATCCTGATTTAAGAACTGCAAAAACTGAAGTTATAACTGTAATTAATAAAAAACCTAATAATGAAATTTTAGCAATAGCTCAAAATATAGTTAATGGTAGTGCATCTGGAGATGCATTAACTCATGGTGAATTATTATTTGCTGCAGGATTAACACCTGACCTTAAAGAAAAAGCTACTATATACCAAGCTGCTGTTAAGTGGGGAGGTTCATGGCAAGCTCACAATGATTTTGGTTCAGTCCATATCCAGCTTGCAAAAGAAGAAGAAAGTGGATCAGAAGCTCAGCTTAAACTATTAGAAGCAGCCGAAACACAATTAAATATTTCAATAAACAAAGAAGAAAGTGCAGAAGCTTACTTAAATCTAGCAGCAGCATGTGCAGTAAAATATGAATGGAAAGCTGCTAATGAATATCTTGCTAAAGCAGCTAATTTAAATGATGAAAGAACAAAAAATGCTCTTTATGTTTCTCAAGGTACAATTGCGATAACTGATGGAGATCTCGAAAAAGCGATTGTTACTTTTGATAAAGTTAGTGGTACTAGTGGTTACAAAGCATGGTCATTATGGAGAAAATCTATTGCTAACCTTGTCTTAGGAAATGCAAGTGATGCTAAATCATCAATGGATTCACTTGGTAAATTATTTGAAAATAATGAATGGGATTTACATGCAAATTATTATTATGTTCTTGCTATTTGTGCTGCCAGAGATGGAAATTCATCTGCAATTACCAAAAATCTTAATACTGCTTTTTCAATGGATTATGAAATTGATTTAAAAAATAAAGCTTTAAATGATTTAGAATTTAAAGATTATGCTAGTGCAGTACAAGCTGCATTAAAATAAATTTAAGGTTATACAAACAACATTAACAATTAAAGCCTCACATGTTGAGGCTTTTTTTATTTAATAAATTAATTGCTACTTAAAATTATATATTATTTTTGCATAAGATGAGAGAAATACAATTTAGAGAAGCTCTAAGAGAGGCAATGGTTGAAGAAATGAGACTAGATAAAAATATCTATCTAATGGGAGAAGAAGTAGCTAATTATAATGGAGCATACAAAGTTAGTCTAGGAATGCTTGATGAATTTGGTCCTGAAAGAGTAGTTGATACACCAATAGCAGAAACTGGATTTTCTGGAATTGGAATTGGATCTGCTATGAATGGACTAAGACCTATTATAGAATTTATGACGTTTAATTTTTCTCTTATAGCTATTGATCAAATAATAAATGGTGCTGCTAAAATATATCAAATGTCTGGTGGTCAATTTAATATTCCTATTGTATTTCGTGGACCTACAGGAAATGCTGGACAACTAGGTGCTCAACATTCTCAAAATTTTGAAAGTTGGTACGCCAATACACCTGGTTTAAAAGTCGTTATTCCTTCAAATCCTTATGAAGCAAAAGGGTTATTAAAAACTTCCATAAGAGATGATGATCCAGTTATTTTTATGGAGTCAGAACTTATGTATAGTGATAAAGGAAAAGTGCCAGAAAGTGAATATTTAATACCAATTGGAAAAGCAAAAATTGTGCATGAAGGGAATGATGTTACATTATTATCATTTGGAAAAATGATGAAAATAGCAGAGTCCGCTTACCAAGAAGCAAAAAAAGAAAATATTAGTGTTGAGATAATTGATTTAAGAACAGTAAGACCCATCGATTATAATTCAATTATCAATTCTGTAAAAAAAACAAATAGACTAGTTATTATTGAAGAAGCATGGCCATTAGGTTCAATTTCATCCGAAATAAGTCATCACATTCAAAGATTTGCTTTTGATTATTTAGACGCTCCAGTTCATAGAATAACTTGTCAGGATGTGCCTGTTCACTACGCGCCTACCCTACTAAAAGAAATTGTTCCTGATCTAAATAAAACAATGAAAGCAATTAAAAAAGTTACTTATTCTTAATTCCTTGAGAAGATTCATTCATTCCTAATGCAGACATCATACCTGAAGGTCCTGATTTTTTCATTAATTTCATCACCTTTTTCATTTGATTGAATTGTTTTAAAAGTTGATTTACCTCTTGAACACTACAACCACTACCCAATGCAACTCTTTTTTTTCTTGAACCATTTAGTATATCGGGCGTTTTTCTTTCTTTGGGAGTCATGGAATAAATAATTGATTCTATGGATTTAAAAGATTCATCATCTACATTTAAATCTTTAACTTTTTTACTCATACCAGGCATCATCCCCACTAAATCTTTAATATTTCCCATTTTTTTAATTTTCTGTATTTGTGAGAAAAAATCATCAAGACCAAAAATATTTTGAATCATTTTTTTTTGTAATTTTCTTACCTCATCTTCATCAAAACTTTGTTGTGCTCTTTCAACAAGACTTATAACATCTCCCATACCCAAAATCCTTTTAGCCATTCTATCTGGATGGAAAACATCTATTTCATCCATTTTTTCTCCAGTACTTATAAACTTTATAGGTTTATCTACTACCTTTCTAATTGATAAAGCTGACCCACCCCTTGAATCTCCATCAAGCTTTGTAAGTACTACGCCATCATAGTCTATCCTTTCATCAAAAGTTCTTGCAGTTGTAACAGCATCTTGACCAATCATTGAATCTACAACAAAAAGAGTTTCATGAGGTTTTAAATTTTTCTTTAGTCCCTCTATTTCATTCATCATTTTTTCATCTATAGCCAACCTACCTGCAGTATCAAGAATCACAGATTTAAATCCATTCTTTTTTGCATACTTAATAGCATTTTTTGCAATATTTAAAGGAGATTTTGATTTTTCATCAGAATAAACTTCAACATCAATTTGTTCTCCAATAACATGAAGTTGTTCTATTGCCGCAGGTCTGTAAACATCACAAGCTACAAGAAGAGTCTTTTTTCCTTTTTTCGTTAAATAATGAGCAAGTTTTCCAGAAAAAGTTGTTTTTCCAGATCCTTGAAGACCAGATAAAAGAATAATGTTTGGATTACCAGTATAATTTATATCAGCTGAGTTACCACCCATTACCATAGCTAATTCATCAGAAACAATTTTAGTAAGAAGTTGACCGGGTGAAACAGAAATTAAGACATTCTGACCCATTGCCTTTTCCTTAATATTTGAAGTTATTTCTTTAGCAACTTTATAGCTAACATCAGCCTCAATCAAAGCCCTTCTAATCTCTTTAATAGTCGAAGCAACATTTACTTCGGTAATACTTCCCTGTCCCTTTAATACCTTAAAAGCACGATCTAATTTATTACTTAAATTTTCAAACATTTCACTACAAAAATAATAATTAAAGCAAATAATGATTCATTTATTTGGTTAATAGTATTTATATTTCAAAAATAATTTTACAACTCAATGCAAATAATATATAAGCACTGTATTTCTTTAGTTGTTTTCCTATCCCTAACTATATACTTTTTTAATCCTATTATTTTTGAAAATAAAGAATTAAAACAACACGATATTGAACAATGGAAAAATGGAGCAAATGAAATAATTGACTATAGAGAAAATACAAATAAAGAGGCACTATGGACAAATTCAATGTTTTCTGGAATGCCAGCTTATCTTATAGATGTAAAATGGAAAAATGATATTATAATTTTTTTACACAAGCTATTAGGGTTATGGTTACCACATCCTGTGAGTTTAATTTTTATATCCTTTATTTCTTTCTATTTTATGCTTATTTGTTTTGATGTAAGGCCTGAAATTTCAATTTTTGGTGCTATAGCATTTACTTTATCAACATATATGATAGTAGGAATAAATGCTGGTCATAATACTAGAATAGGTTCAGCGGCATTTATTCCACTAATAGTCGCAGGAGTCCATCTTTGTTTTCATAAAAAAAGAAATCTAGGATTTATCATAACAGCATTATCACTTGCTTTACAATTAAGATTAAATCATTTACAAATAACCTATTATACCTTAATAATTCTTATTTTTTATGGTGTATCTCAATTAATTTATTTTTATAAAAAAGATGAATTAAAACATTTTTTTAACAGAGTATTTGTATTAATTATTGCTTCATTTCTAGCTATTGGAACTTTTTTTGGAGAGATCTGGTCTATATTAGAATATAGTAAATATTCTATAAGAGGTCAATCTGATTTAATAGCTGAAAATTCTGGGCTTAGCAAAGAATATGCATTTCAATACAGCAATGGAATTTATGAACCTTTAACTTTATTTTTTCCACATATATTAGGAGGATCAAGTAGAGAATCATTAAGCAAAAACTCTAATCTAGAAAGGGAATTAAAAAGAAATAATTTTAACAGAGACCAGATTAACAAACAACTTAGAAATGCTCCTATGTATTGGGGAGATCAACCAATGACAGCTCCCTACTATGCAGGAGCATTATTTCTATTTTTATTTATACTTTCAATGATTATTCTAAAACCACATGAAAAATATTGGCTCATAGGTCTTCTCATAAGTAGTATTTTATTAAGTATGGGAAGTAATTTTGCACTACTAAATGAATTTATATTTGATTATTTACCAGGTTATAATAAATTTAGATCTCTAACATTTATAATTATAATATCAATTTTTTCTATAATACTAATTGGATTACTAGCTCTAGAAAAATTTATATCTAACAAAGAAAAATATAAAAAACAATTTATTAAAGCTATTTTATACACTCTTGGAATTTATTTATTCTTATACATAACATCATTTTTCTTATCTTTTTCAGGTCCAGTAGACTCAAATTTTAGTAATATTCCAAATTGGTTTTTAAATGCTTTAATAAATGATAGAAAAGCATTATATGTAAATGATATTATAAAAGGAGTAATAATATTGGTAACTTTTTCATTTTTTACTTACCTATTTATTTTTAATAAAATAAAAAAATATTTATACTATTCCATTATAATAATAATTGGAATATATGATATGGCTTCTGCAAATAAGAACTTTCTAAAAAATGATAATTGTAACCTATTTAATGATTGTTCATTTACTAGAAAAAAAATAAATACTGTAAACATTTCAGAAGCAGATGAATTTATTTTGGAAAATAATAATCAGAGAAAAAGAGTGTTAAATCTTCAGAATACTTTCAATGAAGCAAATACATCCTATTATCATTCTTCAATTGGAGGATATCATGGAGCAAAATTAAGGAGATATCAGGATTTAATTGAGAATATAATTACTAATGAAAGAAGTCAAATAATATCAAAACTTCAAAACAATAACATTGACTTTAGTGATTTAAATATATTAAACATGCTCAATACAGGATACATAAAATTCAATGAATCAAAAAAAGGAGTTATAAAAAATAATTTTTCAAATGGAAATGCATGGTTTATTTCTAAACTTAATAAAGTTAATTCACCAGTAAAAGAACTAAACTTATTAAAAACCATTAATACTAAAAATGAAGCAATTATTGATATATCAAAATTTGGTAATTTTTCATATAATGACACCTATTCAAATGATGGAAAAATTGAAATAATAGAGTATTTCCCTAATAAAATAAAATTAAAAACTTACAGTAATTCCACTTCATTTATTGTCTTTTCTGAAATATATTACCCTAAAGGTTGGAATCTTTCAATTAATGGAAATAATAAAGAAATATTAAGAGTTAATTATGTGTTAAGAGGCACACAATTAGAAGCTGGAGAAAATATTATAGAAATGACATTTAATCCAAGCTCGTATAGTATTGGAAATATTATAATATTAATTTCTAGCGTAATTCTCTTACTTTTAATTATACTATTTATATTTATTGAAACAAAAAAATCAATTCAATGAAATTTTATCTTTTAATATTTACTTTAATATTTCTTTCTTGTGAAATAAATAAAACAACTGTTTCGAATTCATCAAATATTTATGATACAAGAACTCTAATAAATAAATCTGGTATAAGTCTATTAAATAAAATAAGGACTAGCCCAGGAATAATTATTCAAGGAAATGATGAAGAAAATGCTAGAGTATATACTAGAGGAATAAACAGTATAAATTTTCCAAAAGAAGTTCTATTTATACTAGACGGATTTCAAGTTGGTACTTTTTCGCAAATTGTTAACATATTAGATCCAAATGATATAAAAAGCATACGAGTTTTAAAAAATGGAGCAGATTTAGCTATATATGGTTTTAGAGGAAGTGGTGGTGTTATTTTAATAAAAACAAAATAATTTTTCTATTTAAATAAAATAGGAAAAAAAACCGGTGTATTATCTTTATATGAAATATAATCTTTTGAATTTCCCCATCTTTTTTCAGCTAATTCTTCAAGTAAATTTACACCACTGACTTTAGTTAATAATAAATATATAAAAATGGGAGTAATTAAACCTAAATACTGAAATTCTGAAAATGTTGGTAGAGAAATAATAGTTATCCCTAACCATAAAACTAATTCTCCAAAATAATTTGGATGTCTAGAGAAAGACCATAAACCTGTTGATATAAATTTACCTTTATTAGTATTATTAAAAATTACTTTCTGCCTATCAGCAATAACTTCAAAAAGAAATCCAAAAACCCAAAACAAAATTCCAACGTATAAAAATAAATCATTTTCTAAAGGTTTATTTAATAAAACTATAAGTACAGGAAAAGTACATATAAATACCCATGCTCCTTGAAATATCCACGCACGCATAAATCTTAAAAAATTTTTTTTAATCTCAATAAATCTAACATCACCCCCAATTTTTACCCTAAAAAATAAATATAAACTTAATCTTAATGACCAAATCAATATAAATAAAACCAAAATAACTGATCTGAAATCAATAAATTCTATGATTTGAAATTTTTCATAAAATGAATATAGAATAACAATAATAAATGTAATTCCTCCAGTCAAATCAAAATAATGTTCTGTTTTAAAAATAAAAGAAGGAATAAAAACAATTATTTGAATAATAAAAATTAAGATAAAAGATCTAATTAATGTAGATTCCCAAATGGATGGAATAGAATTTAATGAAGCTAAGTATGCTAAAGAAAATGGAATTAATAGAAGAAGAACTATTGATAAAATTAAAGAAAATATATTTTTCATATTAACAGATACCTAAACTAATATAAACTGTTTCCTTCCAACAAGCTGAATCATCATCAGGATCTAAAATTAATTTCTCAAAAATATAGGTAAAAGCAACAAATTGTTTTAAGTAAGTGTCATTTTCTAAACAATTATATACATAAGTTACTTAATTTACAATAGTAGTTTTATAATTTTCTACATTATCTGGATCAGGATATGGGGGATCTGGAACTTTATTAATGCTACAAGATATTTCATTACAAGAAATCATAAAAAATAAAACTATAAAGATTTTTGAACACATATTCTATTCAATTTTTTTTAACAAAATATTTTCTTTTAACAAATGTAAGTAAAGCTCCAACACCAAAACTTAATGAACACCCAATCAAAAGATCTTTATTGTAAACATCTTTATACTTAACCTTTTGAACTAATGACAAATTCATAAAATCTATTATAAAAAAAGCTATTGAACCTCCTGCTATATATTTTCCTGAACTTTTAAAAAAATTACTAGACTTATGTCTAATATCAACAATTTCAATATCTGAAACACTAACTTCAATATAATTAAATCTTAATTTATCTTCAGAAATACCCGTTATATATGCTTGAGTAAAATTTTCATCATCTTTTAATTTAAATCTAATTTTTTCTCCAGGAAAAAATTTAAAAGATTTAGTTTGTGAAACTTTTTTTAATTCAAGATAATACTGAGAATGTAGATTATTTGATACAAAAATAAAGAAAAGTATAATATATATTTTTGCCATTTTTGCACTTTATAGTCTTACTTAAAAGTAAAATAATCATATGATAAAAGAAAATTTAATTAATTATTATGGAAATAGATAATCTATCATACTTACTTATATTTACAAAAATAAAATTATGAAGTACATTAAATTATTAATTTTATTAATAATAATTTATTCATGTGAAAACAAAAATAATTATTTAATAATAAAATCGCCAAACAAAAATATCTCTCTAGAATTTAAAATTGACGATGGAATTCCTAATTACACTGTCAAAAAATACAATAAAACAATAATTAAAAAATCTAATCTTGGAATTAATTTAAAAAAGAATTTAAAATTAAGTAATAATTTTAAAATTAATAACTACAATAAAAAATCATTTAATTCATCTTGGAAACCTTTATATGGTGAAGAAAAAAAAATAACAAACAACTATAATAACTTATTTATTGAATTATATCAGAATGAAGTAAAACTAAACTTACATTTTAAAATTTATGATGATGGAATTGGATTTAGATATGAAGTTCCAAATCAAAATTCAATTAAAAATTATGATATAATTGATGAAATAACTGAATTTAATTTATCAGAAAATGACTCTGCATGGTGGATTCCAGCATTTGCATACAGAAGATATGAATTTTTATATGCTAATACATCAATAGATGAAATTTCTAAAAAAGTTTTTTCTAAATACGTTGAAGATATTTCTTATGATACACAAGGAATTGATGCAGCACAAACACCATTAACAATCAAAAAAAATAATGGTTTTTTTATCAGCATTCATGAGGCAGATTTAACAAATTATTCGAGCATGACTCTTGCCGCTAAAGGGAATGGTAAATTGGAAGCAGAACTATACCCTTGGTCTGATGGAACAAAAGTAAAATTGAAAAATAGAATTATTACACCATGGAGAACTATTCAAATAGCAGACAATAGCTCTGACTTACTCACTTCAAATCTGATACTTAATTTAAATGAAGATCCAAAAGAAAGAGAAGATTTTTCATGGGTAAAACCTGGAAAATACATGGGTATTTGGTGGGAAATGATAGGTACAAACGAATCTACATGGTGGCCTTCAAAAAATCATGGAGCAAATACAAATAAAGTACTAGAATATATAGATTTTGCTTCAAAACATGGATTTAATGGTTTATTAGTTGAAGGATGGAATAAAGGATGGTACCCTGCATGGTGCTGTTCAGGTAATGGAATTCCATTTAGTTTTACCGAAACTCAAGAAGATTTTGATATAAATAAAATATCAGAATATGGTAAAAAGAAAAATATATTTTTAGTAGGACACCATGAAACAGGTGGTCAAATTGAAAATTATGAAAATCAACTTGAAAAAGCATTTCAACTTTATAACATAAATGGAATAAAAAATATCAAAACCGGATATGTTAATGATGTTAGTAAAAATATCAAAAGAATTAATTTAGATGGTGATACAGTATATGAATGGCACCATGGACAATATATGGTTAATCATTACCAAAAAGTTATTGAAATGGCAGCAAAATATAAACTTAATATAATCACTCATGAGCCAATTAAAGATACGGGTCTAAGAAGAAAATATCCAAACTATATATCAAGAGAAGGAGCAAAGGGGCAAGAATTTAATGGTTTTTGGACAAATGGTGTGAATCATGCATCTGATTTACCATTTACAAGACTTCTTAGTGGTCCAATGGATTATACTCCTGGTATATTTCAATTAAATAATTTTAGGTACACATCCCCAAGTTCAAATGAAATTGATAAAGAAGCTATAGTCCCTTCAACTATTGCAAAAGAACTTGCATTATATGTTGTATATTATTCTCCTATGCAAATGGCTGCTGACTTACCAAAACATTATAAAAAACATCTTGATGCTTTTCAATTCATAAAAAATGTACCAGTAAACTGGGATAAAAAATTAATTTTAAATAGCAAAATTTCTGAATATGTAACTATTGCAAGAAAAGATAGTAATTCTGGAAATTGGTATATTGGTAGTATAACAGATGAAAAAGAAAGAAATTTTGATCTAAATCTTAATTTTCTAGATAAAAATAAAAGCTATGAAGCAACTGTATATTCAGATACTAATAATACGCATTGGAAAAATAATCCAATGGAATATCAGATAAAAACTATTGAAGTTGATAATAAGAGTATTATAAATATGTATGTTGCTCCTGGAGGTGGGTTTGCAATAGAAATTAAAGAATTATAATTAATGACATGATTGATTATATTTTTTTAATCTATAATAATTATAAGGAAGGGGAGTAAAATAACCCACAATTAGCATTGGAAAAACAGTATAAAGATTCATAATAGCTCCTCCTGTCATAATATAATCAACCAAATTCATCGCTAATTCCATACTTATCATACTAATAAATGACATTCCTATAGCTGTCTTAAAAGCAGAAAATATAGCCTGAGAATAACTTAATATAATAGTTTCAAGTATAATTGAGGTCATTAAACCATTAACTATAGCTAACAATAATATATAAGAAACTGGGAGTGAATATTCTGTATACTGAAAAAATAGAATTGTTCCAAAATCACCAATTGAGCATCCAAGTAAACACCACAAAGTATTTCTCTTTGCTTTTTTCCAAGTTCCTTTACAATCCCATGATATTCCTAAAAACAAGTTAATTAATCTAAAAGTTCACAACTATCATTAAACTTAAGTATAGTAGAATCACTAAGCTTAACTACATAGAAAACATCACCATCTTTTGTTTTTAATCTTCTAGCATGAACAATTTCATCATGTGGATAATTAGAATGAACATATTCTAAAATACAATCAACTATATCATCACCATGAAGTTTTCTACATTTATCTTTATCGTCTCTATCTCTTCTACCTCTTTCACACCTTCCTTTTGCTTTCTTCATCTCTTCTTCATTATTAATAGTTATTGTAAGTTCTCCTTCATGCGTTTCAATAACAACATCAACAGGATATTCTAATGAAGGTCTATCTTTTGAATCAGGATTATTTTTATACCACTCCTCTACCTTTTCTCTATCTTCTTCAGTTTCAATTGTAATCAATGAAGCATCAGGCATTATTAAAGTATAAGGCATAACAAGTTCAAAACATTTTTTCTTGTCTTCTCTATCTTTTTCACATCTTCCTATTATTTCCTTCATCTCATCATCGTTATTAACAGTAATTGTACGTTCTCCTTCATCCGTTTCAATAACAACATCAACAGGATATTCTAATGAAGGTCTATCTTTTGAATCAGGATTATTTTTATACCACTCCTCTACCTTTTCTCTATCTTCTGCAGTTTCAATTGTAATCAATGAAGCATCAGGCATTATTAAAGTATAAGGCATAACAAGCTCAAAACATTTTTCCTTTTCTTCTCTATCCCAATCTTTACCATCCTTATCTCTATCTTTATCATCCTTATCTTTATCTTTACCACCATTTTTAATATCACCTTTTTTATACTTATCTGCTAAAAATGGATGATCTCTCTCTAATCTCAATGCACCATCTTCATCAAAGGATAAACTTTCATTAGTATTAAGATTAGCCTCAAAACCATATGTTTTCTTACCTACCAAAATATAAGATGAATTTAATTCCTTTGATGAATGAGCAAAGCTTATATATTCTTTAGATTCTGGAGCTAAATATTCATTATCAAGTTCATATAAAACTATATCTTCTGGATCTTCACCAGGAAGAAATAAAGAATCTCCAAATTGACTACATGAATTAATAAAAAAAGATGTCAAGATTACGAGAAAAAATTTGATAAATTTCATAGATATTATGTATTTTAAATTATTAACTTATACTTATTAGACGATTTAATTAATAATTTATTGCTCAAAAATACAAATAATATAATGAAAAGTTGGAATGATAAGTTAACAAATGATAGCTGGAGAATTTTAAAATATAATTCAGAAATTATTTCAGGATTTGAAAAATTATCAAAAATAGGACCATCTATATCCATATTTGGATCAGCAAGAACTAAACCCAAAGACAAATACTATAAAAAAACTATAGAAATTTCAAAAATGATTTCTAAAATGGGATTTGGAATTATATCTGGAGCAGGACCTGGAATCATGGAAGCTGCTAATAAAGGAGCAAAAGAAGGAAAAAGCAAATCAATAGGCCTTAGAATAAATCTTCCTTTTGAACAAACATCAAATAAATATGTTGATGCAGAATACCAATTAAAATTTGACTACTTTTTTATAAGAAAATTAATGTTTCAAAAATATTCTCAAGGTTTTATAGTTATGCCTGGAGGATTTGGAACTCTTGATGAACTTTTCAATGCTTTAACTCTTATACAAACAGAAAAATCAAGATTATTTCCAATAATATTAGTAGGAAAAGAACATTACCAACCATTATATAATTGGATAAAAAATACTTTAGTAAAAAAGAAACTAATTTCAAAAAATGATATTAATCTCATAAATCTTGTAGAAGAAACTTCAGAGGTTGAATCTATTTTAAAAAATTTCTACAAAGACAATAAAATTGATCTTAATTTCTAAAACTAATTTAAATTATCTATATAAGGAGTTGGAAAAATTAACTTCTTACTTTTAGAAAATTTTTCCCATTCCATTATTAAGTCATTATATACATTAATACTATCTATTTTTTTATCATATAATTCAGAAATATCATCCTTTGTACTATAAAGATTAAAATTGTCAATTTCAAATGGTTGATTTAAATTAATTATTTTCCAGTTTCCTTTTTTTAGCATAACATTTCCACTATGCTCAAAAGCAAAAACATCACTTTTACTATGAATTTCTTCTTTATATCCATCTATATATGGTAAAATAGAAATACCATCTAATGGTTCTATTTTAGAACTATTATAAATTTTAGGATAATCAATTTCTAAATAATCATATAAAGAAGGTGCAATATCTAAAATAGATAAAAATTTATCTGTAACCCTTAATTTATTATTTTCTAAACCCTTGATAATCAATGGAGATCTCATACCACCAGAAGTAGCATAGCCTTTATAAAGCTTAAAGGGCGCAGTAATTGATTCTGCCCAAGCAACCCCAAGAGAGACAAATGAATTAGGTTTACCCATATCTTCATAAGCATATGTGAAATGTTTTTGAATATAATTACCATAAGTATTGTTGTAATAAAAATCCTCTCCTGCAGCACCATTATCAGACATAAAAACAATAATAGTATTATCATACTCTCCTATATCTTTTAAAAAATTTATTATTCTACCAACATTATAATCTAAGTTATCAACCATACCAGCATAAATTTCCATTTTTTTAAACTCAATTGCTTTTTCTTTATTACTTAAGGTTTCCCATTTAGGGTATGTAGTATTAAAAGATGGATATTCAGTATTTTTAGAAATAAAATTATTTACTTTAAGATTTTCAAACCTTTTAATTTTTAAAGCTTCATAACCTTCATCATACTTTCCCTTGTACTTATCAGAATATTTTTTATCAACTTGTAAAGGCCAATGAGGAGCAGTATAAGATGCATAAGCAAAAAAAGGTTTATCACTATTAGATTTTATAAACTCTATAATTTTATCAGTATAAAAATCAGAAGAATAGTTACCAGTTTTCCAAAATTTTCTATTTCCATTTTCAGAAAATGCAGAATCAGGATATTCTCTTATTGGTTTATTATTATCATAATGAGTAAAAGCTCCAGGTAAAAGTGCATATGTTTTATCAAATCCTCTTTCAATTGGATCACCACCTATATGCCATTTTCCTGCCATATAAGTCCTATAACCATTCATTTTCAATACCTCTGGAATAATGACTACCCTTTTAGATAAAATACCTTCATAACCATAATAATTGGATGAAAAACTCTGAATTCCAATACCTGCAGTATGATTATCATTACCAGATAGCAACATTGCCCTAGAGGGTGCACATAGAGGTGAAGTATAAAAATTAGAAAAAATTGTTCCCTTTAAAGCTAATTTATCAATATTAGGAGTTTCTATTTCACTACCATAACATCCAAGATCAGTATAACCAAGATCATCTGCTAGAATTATTAATACATTTTTTTTTAAATTATTATTAATATTTATCTGATTACATGAAGCAAATAATAACAATAAATTTAAACTGATTAGCCTTTTTAAAAGTAACATTATGTATTATAGTATGATTCTATATTAAGTTATAAAGATTTATATAAAGCCCGTCCCCTTCAAATTACTACTCAAATAAATCTTCTGAAATAGAAGGAAATAATCGTAAGGCATTTTTATAATAAATTTTTTTTAATACATCATTAGATAGATTTAAACCATACATTCGCCAATGAGCATGCCTTTTTCTAAAATAATCAAAATGTTCATCAGAAGTTTCTAAAACTCTAAAGTAAAGATGATATTCTGAAACCCTATAAGTATCCTTACCAAACAATATTCTATCTTGATATTTTGTAAGAAAATTTCTTGCATAAATTGGTTGTCTCCCTAATTCTGCTATTACAGCAGCAATTTCAGTCATAACATTTGGATATTTGTCTAAATGACGACCTAACCTACCTAAGTCATTACCCATCCATCCTAAATGAGCATTTATAAAAATAGTATGTGGATGTTTTCTAAAAATATCATGTTGTTCAGCAAGTACTTCTTCAAATGATGGATTTTCTTTAGGATCTCTATATCTACCAGGTCTTTGCCTTAACTCTAACCATCTCTCATTATATTTATCTTTAGGTTCCCAAAAAGATGCAGGTTCACCAGAATGAATTAAAACAGGGATATTCAATTCACCACAAACATTCCAAATAGGATCTAACCTAACATCATTAATAGCAATTCTATTTCCTTTAGAATCTTTATTAGTTAAGCCAAGAGATTTATAAATTTTTAATCCAATAGCACCTCTAGAAACAGCATCTTTTATCATATTAACATTCATTTGAGAAAAACCATCTTCATCTATTTTCTCAAAATTTACGTTCACAAAAAGTCCAAATCTTGTAGGAAAATTATCCTTTATGTTTGATATGGATTTTGAAAAATATTTATCTCTCAATGCTTGTGTACCACTACCAGAACCACTTAGATTTATAATAAAAGCCATATTCATACTATCCATTTCTTTAACCATATCGGACAAATCTTTTAAAGGCATATTCCAGATATGATTATGAATATCAACAAATGGATATTTTGCTTTTGTAATAATATTTTCAGGAACAACTAATGTAGATTTTGGAGAGTATTCTTCAATATCCATCAAATTATTCTTTGTTTGAACTAGATCAATAACATAATACACAGATAAGCCTATTACTAGAATTGATAAAGAAAATAAAGATATATATTTTAAAAATTTCATAGATTTTAAAAGGTTAATGAATCAAAATTAGTGAGTGTAATATTAAACTTAGTATAATGAAAAAAAAATTTAATAATCAATAATTTTTAATCCTTATTCTGAGTTTTTTCTTAATTTAGAAAAAATTATTTGCTATCAACTTAAAAAAATCATTTCCAGATAAATTATTTGCATGCTGGCACCCAGTATCCTATAGTAATGAAATTAAAAAGACAAAACCTTTTGGTACTTTTTTATTAGATCAACCTATAGTTATTTGGAGAAGCTCAAATGGACAAGTACATGCTATGAAGGATTTATGTATTCATAGAGGAACTGCTCTTTCTCTAGGTTGGATAAAAGACGACTGTTTGGTATGTCCTTATCATGGATGGCAATATAATAAAAATGGTGATTGCGTACTAATTCCACAATCACCTAAAACTAATATACCAAAAAAAGCAAAGACACCAGTTTATCATTGTAAAGAAAAATTTGGTTTAATATGGGTAGCCTTAAAAAAACCCATATACCATTTACCTGCGATACCAGAATTTAAAAATGGAAAATGGAAACTAGTAAATACCGGACCATTTGATTGGAAAAGTGATGCTTCTAGACAAGTAGAAAATTTTACTGATTTTGGACATTTTCCTTGGGTACATCCAGGTCTATTAGGAGATCAAAATAAATCAGAAGTACCAGATTGTAAAGTAGAAATAAAAAATGCTGTTTTACATTATTCAGTTGTTAGACCAGAATCTGTTAATACTGATGATTTTCCAATTTTTGCAAACAAAGAAATAATGAAACCGAAAAGAAAAAGTGTTTATTGTTTGCATTTACCTTATACTATTGTACTTCGTTTGGGATGGGGTGGAATTGAAGGTATGATTTATTTTTTCATATCTCAACCAATTTCTTCTAATAAATGTAGAGGTTTTTGTATAGTTGGACGCAACTATAATCTAAAACAACCTGATACAATTATTCAAAATTTTGAACAAGTTATATTTAATCAAGACAAAAAAATTATTGAATCGCAAAGGCCCGAACAAGTTCCATTTGATTTTGCAGAAGAGCTACATTTAAAATTTGATTCAGTAGCAATGAATTATAGGAAAGCTATGATAAAGGAAAAACTAAATTATTAAATAAAAAAGCTACTAATTAAAAAATTATATATATGTAATTATAAGTTTTTTTCTTAATTTAGAAAAAACAATTTACTATCAACTTAAATAATTAAATATGAAAAATATATTATTACTTACATGCACACTTCTATTTATTATTAGTTGCAATGTAGAAACTGGAAGTTCTGAAGGATCTTCAGCTGCTGTAAATGAGGTTAATGAATCTGGTGAACCTTCTGGATCACATACATCTGCTGAATGGCAAATATGGGCTTACTCAACTGCAGCACCATCTTATATCGCTAAAGATGCTACAGTTCTAAATGAAAAAATGGAAATGTTAAGAGAAGGAACAAATGGATGGACATGTTTACCTGTTAATCCTAGAGGAATGTCTAACCCAGAAAATGGTTGGAATGATGCTCATGAAGCTATGCCTTTATGTGGAGATGCTGAAGTATTTAAATGGATATCATCTTATTTAAGTGATGAAATTCCTGATATGGATTATGATGGTTATGCTTGGATGTTACATGGTGATATGGGAGAAGATAATAGTACTCCTAAAACTATGTCTAAAGATGATGCTAAAGAAGGCTATTGGATAGAATCTGGACCACATCTTATGAGAATGCCTAAGGACCCATCTTCATTAGATGGTATGACTACTGATTTTAATTCAGGTAGTCCTTATGTAATGTTTTCAGGTACACCATATGCACATGTAATGTATCCAGTACAAGATTATTACAAACATCAAGCACAAAAATAGTAGTTCTTAACTTATTTTATATAACTATTATAAATTTCTATTTTTATATTAAAAGATGAAAAATTATACTGGTGCAATAATTTTAATAATTATAGGAATTGTATTTCAATTAGATATTTTTTTTGATGATTGGAATTTTTTCTCATATGTTATTAAAAATTATTGGCCTTCAATATTAATAATAATTGGTATTTCAATGTTTTTCAAAAAAAAATGCTAAAAGGTTTTTTTGTTTAAAAAGTTGTAGATTAAATATTGATAAATTATTATTTCATATAACCATGAAGGAGATTATATTAATTATTAGTTTTGGAATCTTATCAATTAAGATCCAAGCACAAGAATTAATTTCAAAATGGTCATTTGACCAATTTAAGAATGATTTAGTTAGTGAAAATACAACTAATAAAACTGATCAATTATTAGGGTTTTACGATTCAGTTTCCGGCATTAAGGGAAATGCTATTTGGTTAGATGGATATACTAGTTATATCAAAAGAGATAAATTTGGACAAAATCTCCCTAATAATTTTACTATCACAGCTTGGGTAATGCTTGAAGCTTATCCTTGGTTTCGTTGTCCAGTTTTTGATTTAAGAATAAATGAAAAAGAAGGTGTTTTTTTATCAATTAAACGAGATGGAACCCTAACAGCAGGATTTGGACAACCCATTAACTGGGTAGAGATTAATGGTTCTAGATTACCACTAAAAGAATGGGTAATGGTTAGTTTAGTTGTTAATCAAAGTGGATTATCAACACTATACTTAAATGATAAAAAAATTAAAGAAATTGAAGATAGTCCAGTTCTAAGAAGAACATTTAATAATAAATTAACCATAGGTAGAAATGCTATCCTTGAAGAATGGTGGGACTATCAATATACAGTTACCGACAAATATTCTTTCTTAGATGGAATGATCGATGAAGTTTATTTATATGGAAATTCACTTAGTTCAAAACAAATTAAAAAATTATATGAGAATCAATTACCATTACCAAGTGTTACGCTTCAACCTCGTGTATTACCAAGTGGTCCCCCAGGAATTGGTGAATTTGGAGCAAACTATACTAGACTAAATTATACCAAACAATGGGATCGGCTCTGGCGAGTTGGAGATTATCCAGATGTTTTAATACGCTTTTCTGAAAATAACTGTCGACTAGTGTTTTGGAGAGGTACTAGTTTTGTTCCATGCTGGGTTACTGAAAATGGGATCTGGTATACCAATGAATGGGCTGAAACATGGGGACCAGACGTAACAAGTAGCGCAGAACCTTTAATGGATAGAGAAGCACGTTTTAGTCATGTGAGGATTATAGAAAATAGTCCAGCTAGAACTGTTGTGCACTGGAGATATGGTCTTGTAGATGCAGATTATAATTTTGTTGCAAAAGACATTGACGGACGTGGTGAATGGGCAGACGAATATTACATCATATATCCAGATGGAATAGGAATTAGAAAAATTGATTTATATTATTCCAATCCTCTCAGAAAACACGACTGGGAAGAATCTATAGTATTATTATCTCCTGGGCAACACCCATATGAAGTAATAAATGATCCAGAAATTATATTGGCTAATATGGATGGAGAAAGCCATCAGTATTCTTGGAGAAATAATTTACCTATAGAAATGAAAAAACCAGAAAAAGCTAACATTCACATAGTTAATCTAAAAAGCAAATATAAACCCTTCTACATTCTTTCTCCAGAACCTTTTGAATCTGCTGAAGGTAAATATGAATCACCATTTTTCCGATCTTATTCTGCTGCCCTAGGAAAAAATTATCATCCTGACTCTGTCCCTAGTATTTATGGTTGGTGGAACCACTGGCCAGTAACACAATTACCAGGAGATGGTCGATGGGTTGAAACAAATGATCGAGCATCACATTTTAATCTAACCACTTTTACCCAATGGAAAGATTACTATATGGATGAACGTGTAAAAAGCAGAATAATGTTACACGGAATGACTGAATACAAAGCTAAAGAATTAGTTCCTCTTGCTAAAAGTTGGTTAAATCCTCCAAAAATGGAACTAAAATATAAAAATAAAGTATTTTATGAACCCGCTGAAAGAGCTTATGTGGTGAATGAATTAAAAAATGGGATATTAGAAGGAAAATTATTAGCAAATCCAAATCAACCAGCTTGGAAACCAGCAATTATTTTAAATAATATCCGTATAGTAAATCCAAAGGTTATGATAAATAAACAAATACTTAAACCTGATAAGGATTTTAAATATGGTATAGTAAAGGAGTTAGATCAATGGAAGACTATCATATGGATTGATGCAATATTTGATGAAAATATAGATTTTTTAATTCAATAAAAATTAATTTTTTTCATTTTGAATTTTGATTTTACATCAATGTCTTTAGATTAGACATATGAAATATATTTCATTCTTATTAATACTATTTTCTTGCTCTTTTCAAAATAAAGAAATTCAAAAAATAAATAATAAATCCACTGATTACCAGACTCTAATTAATCTATTCTATGACTGGAGAGAATTTGAAAATCCTCCCCTACTTAATGGAGCACCAGATTACACAAAAGAACGCTTTAAAAAAAATGAAAAGAATTTTAAAGATTTACAGAATCGACTAAATCAAATCTCAATAGATAACTGGCCTGTTCCTCAACAGATAGACTGGCATATAGTAAGAGCAGAAATGAATGGCTATGATTTTAACTACAAAATCTTACAACCATGGATAAGAGACCCTGCATATTACCAAACTATCTGGATGAATCAAAGTGATGTCCCAGCTCATGAAGGTCCCACAAATCATGGTACACTAGAATTTTGGACCTACAAATTCCCTCTGACCAATATTGAAGAAAAGCATCTAAAGAATAAATTAAAAATTATTCCTATTTTCCTTGAGCAGGCTCGAGTCAATCTCACCGGTAATGCCAGAGATCTATGGATAGCAGGAATTGAAAATTTCAAACAACAGACAGAAAATCTTAAAAAAATTTCAGAGAAATTTAATGAATCGAAATCTAACTCAGATATTTTAGATGGATTAAAAAATGCAAAAAAAGCCACAAAAGATTTTATTACTTGGTTAGAAGAACAAGCTCCTAAAAAAACAGGTCCATCTGGAATTGGAAAAGAAAATTATACTTGGTATCAACAAAATGTACATCTTTTACCACTTACCTGGGAAGAGGAAGTACAACTACTTCAACGGGAACTGGATCGAGCATGGTCATCTTTAAAACTAGAAGAACATAAGAATAGAGACTTACCAGAATTAATTGCTGCAGAAACACCAGAAGAATTTGCAATTCTTACAGAGCTTGGAGTCCAAAGATTTATGAAATTTTTAAAAGAAAAAGAGATAATGCCAATAAAAGAAAATATGGAGCCAGCTCTTAGAGAACACATGGGAAAATTTGTACCTAAAGAAAAAAGAAACTTTTTTAATATTGGTTTACATCTCGATCCTCTTCCTCTATACTCTCACTTTGTACACTGGTTCGACTTAGCAGAAATAAGAGATAATCCTCATAAAAGTCCTATTAGAAAAGGACCTTTACTTTATAATATTTTTGATTCAAAAAATGAAGGAATAGCAACTGGAGTAGAAGAAATGTTTATGCATGCAGGACTTTATAATGACAGTCCAAGATCAAAAGAAATTGTATGGATTATGATAGCACAACGAGCAGCAAGAGGTCTCGGATCATTATATGCTCATGCCAACGAAATGACTATGGCAGAAGCAGGCAATGTTCATGTAAAATGGACTCCAAGAGGATGGATGAATAGAGAGCCACACTTATTACAATTTGAACAACATCTTTATTTGAGACAACCAGGATACGGAACATCATATATAACTGGAAAATATCTTGCAGAAAGGATAGTGGCCGAGTATGCTGAAAAATTAGAAAAGGAAGGAAAGGAGTTTACTTTAAAAGATTTTTTCAAAAAATTCAATGATGCTGGAAGTATTCCAATTAATCTAGTTCGTTGGGAAATGACAGGAATAAAATCAAACTAAAAATCCAAATTCCTATCCCCTTTTAAATTTTACTTTAATATTTTTAGATTATAAATTATTAACTACTAAAATATGATTCCATTTATAAAAAATCTATTCATATTACCTTTCAAGGTTCTTGTAACCTTGCCTTTTATATTAAATTTTGCAAACAATACTCAGTTAATTAATGAATATAATATAGACTTTAAAATTATTGGAATTTTAATATTAATTTCAGGGATTCTCCTTTTTACAAAAACTGTCTTTTTATTTTTTAAATTTGGAAATGGAACAATTGCTCCATGGAACCCACCAAAAAAATTTATTATTAAAGGTCCTTATAGATACGTAAGAAATCCAATGCTTATAGGTGTAAATTTGATATTAATTAGTGAATATTTAATATTGAATTCTTTAATAATATTTGTTTGGTCATCAATATTTATTGTAATAAATCTTCTTTATCATAAATTTAATGAAGAAAAAAAATTAGAACTAAGATTTGGAAATTCCTATACAAAATATAAGAAAAATGTTTCTGCTTGGATTCCTAGAATTAAACCTTACTCTAATAAAAATAAAAACTAAAAAACTTTGGATATATTTTTAACTCTTTTAGGATTTGTATTTGTTTGTCTAGGTTTAGCTGGTAGTTTTTTACCAATACTTCCCGGCGCATTAACGGGTTGGATAGGATTATTTGTACTCTATTTATCTAAAAGTATTCCTTCAAATTGGACATTTTTAGGAGTTACACTAGCCATTGCCTTATTAGTATTTTTTTTAGATTATATAATTCCTATGGTAGGAACAAAAAAGTTCGGAGGTACCAAATATGGAATTATAGGGACTTCTTTGGGACTTATTATTGGCATACTAGCTCCAATTCCATTCGGAATTATTATTGGACCATTTGTTGGTGCTATTATTGGCGAAATGATAAATGATAACACCAATCAAAACAAAGCATTCAAAGCTGCTTTTGGTTCTTTTTTAGGCTTATTAACCTCTACTTTTATAAAATTTACCATCTCAAGTATCTTTTTTGGACTATATATTGTACGTGTTTGGGAATATAGAGATGTATTATTTTAATTAAAAAAAGAGAAACTAAACAAAGACCACTATACACTATCAATTTTATCTCAAAATCCTACCTGAAAATTTTTCTGTAGGCTTTTTATTCCTATATACCACAATCCAAGAAACCATCACTAATTAAATTACCCTTTTGAATTTTTATTGGATATTATCTAATGTATAAATTAATATGATTTATAACCCACATTTGGGAACCATACACTAAAACCTTCTTCACCACCATCAAACATTGGTATCATACCTGCCAAAGTTGTATCAACTTCTTGTCTCCATTTCAAATAAACAGCATATTTTTCATATGATTCCCAATTGCTCACTATCCAAACAGTTCTGGTTGCTTCATTATAAATTTTTTCTAAACCCAAACATCCATCGTAATTTCGTGTATATGGTAAACCCATATCACTATCCAACACATCAAATACATTCTGTTCTTCTCCCTCAGCAATTATTAATGAAACAACTACTAAATTTTTAGATTCTGGTCCAGAAATAATGTTTTTTTCATCTTTTGAAGTTTGAATGTCACAAGATGATGATAATAAAATAAAAACGTTTATAAAAAATAAAAATCTCATATAACTAAAATTTGATTAGAAAATTAATTTACTGTATTACCTTGTAAATTAAAACTAAACTCACAATAAAATCACCATAATTGCTCTAATCACTCACCTTATAACTCACCTTTTTTAAAAAATCAATCAAGACAAAACCGATTAATGTGTTTTGTAGTCCCGTCCATCCCACATTTTTCTCATTATTTATATTATTCCTAACCCCTAAACTATACTAACTGAGGCAAGGCTTAAAAAAGTTTTCGTAAATTAAAGGAATGAACACTATGTTAACTTACAATACTAACTCTAATACTGGTCCAATCTTTTGAGGCACGTCACTTGATTACAACAACAAATAATTTATTTACAGTCAAATGAGTAAGAAAAAAAAACAACCATGAGCAGTAAAATAAGTCCATTATCTTATGGTGCATTTGTAACTAAAAATACCACCATTTTCAAGATCCATGCACCACGGTCAACAAAAGTTCACTTAGTCATTTTTAATTTACCGGAAGATAAAACCGGCGTTGAGCATAGGATGACAAAACAAGATAATGGTGATTTTATGATTGAATTAAATGATGCCGGCGTTGGAACGATATATGGCTTTCGCCTTGAAGGACCATTGAATAATCCTGAGCTGCTCATTGCCGATCCGTATTCCAAAGCAGCCATAACTCAAAATTCCATGTGTCACGTAGCTAAATCATTGGTTGTAGATGATACCCATGATTGGGAAGATGATACTTGGATCCAAATCAATCCCCACGATCTGATCATTTATGAAATGCATGTTCGGGATATGACAGCCCACCCTACATCCACTGCAAACCAAAAAGGAACGTATGCCGGGCTGACTGAAGCGGGACAAAATGGAGGTATTGAACATATTAAATCCATGGGTATTAACGCTGTTCAAATTTTGCCCATTCAAGATTTTGCAAATTTTGAAGTACCATTCAAGGATAAAAAAGCACCTTTATATAATGACTGGAATCCATATGAGCGTAATCACTGGGGGTATATGACCACCTACTTCTTTGCGCCTGAATCTTACTACGCCAGCGATGGAACGGATGTACCAGATGCCTGGAACGGCAGGGACGGGCGGGCGGTAAATGAAGTCAAGAATATGGTAAAAGCATTTCATAAAGCAGAAATTGCTGTAATTATGGACGTGGTTTATAACCATGTTTCCAACTATGATAAGCACCCGCTGAAATATATTGATCGGGGAATATATTTCCGACTGGATAAAAATGGTAATTATATTGCTAATAGCGGCTGTGGAAATGATACCCACACCGAGCATCCAAAAATGCGGCAACTTATTTTGGAAAGTTTAAAATACTGGATGACAGAATATCATGTGGACGGTTTCCGCTTTGACCTAGCGCACTTGATAGATACTGAAACCAGGAAAATGATCATTAAAGAACTGCGAACCATCAATCCCCATGTAATCATCCTAGCCGAGCCTTGGGGTAATGGCTATAATCCAAATGGATTTTCAGATATTGGTTGGGCATCATTTAATGACCAGTTCAGAGATGGTTTAAAAGGCAACGTATTTAACGTTAATGAAAAAGGATTTTTATTCGGGTGTTTTCGCAGTGAGGAAGATCAAAACTATTTACAGAGTTATATCATGGGTTCTTTGCGTCAATTTGGTGGTCAATATTTAAACTCTGCTCATAGCGTAAATTATTTAGAATGTCACGATAATCATACGTTTGGCGACCACGTGCGGATCACTAGCGGGTTCATAAAAGAAACAGATATAATAAATAATATTCAAGACAATGCATTGGTGTATGGTAACAATTTGGCAATCAATAAATTGGGTGCACTATTTCTATTTACCAGTCAAGGAATAACATTTATACATGAGGGACAGGAATGGGCTCGAAGCAAAGTCGTGGCTGAAACCTTTGTTTCGGATAAACATAGTGGATTAATTGATCATAATTCATACGAAAAAGACAATGAAACCAACTGGCTAAACTGGAATGAACGAGAAATGAATCATGAACTGGTTGATTATTATAAAGGGCTGATTGCATTAAGAAGGCAATATCTAGAATTTCGCCATTCAATACCGAAAGATTTTGAATTTATGAACGTTGGTAAAAAAGTAGCAGTAGCTTATATATTAAAAGACAGGTTTATTGTTATTCTTAACGGTGAAAATAAAGACACTCTTAAATTGGATATACCTACAGGTCAGTGGAACATTTTAGTCGATGAAAAACTTGTAAACCTTGAGAATCAGCAATTGGTATCAAATAAAATATCAGTTTCGCCCTCGTCTGGTATTGTGTTAAAACGGAATTAATTTATTTTCCGTATCCACCGGACCCCTTAATTGTTTTTTGCGTTTTTTGATCAGTTGCTAATCCGGTAATTTTTCTTGATTGTGTATTCAATAAAATTTCTTTCCATCTCAATTTAATGACTTCCGGTCGGAAATCATCCAAAGCTGTTCGAGCATGCTCTGCCATAGCTTTTCTATCATCAGCATGGGTTTCCCAAAAGTTATTTATAGCTACCAGAAAATTGTCCACATCTTTATCAAAATCCTGATCAACTTCATAAACAAACACTGAATCTTGAACATTTGCTATAATTTCGATGGGACCATCAATATTTTGAACAATAGCCGGTACCCTTCTGTCTAGTGTTTCACATATAGTATAACCGAATGGTTCATAGATGCCAGTTATGCTGTTGGCACCAATGCTGTTCCAGTAAAATTGGACAGTTTCCTTGTTGGAACTAAACGGAATAATTACTAATTGTGTAGGATGTTTTCTTCCTAAATCATCCCAAAATGGATTCCCTCTTTCGCTTTTGTAATCTACACCCATATTGAAAACACGGATATCTTTTCGTCCTGATTTTTCTAGGGCAAAAATGGGTAAATCTGGACGTTTACGAGGAACGTGTCTACCGATATAACCTATGTCATTTAATTCATAATTCGGTCGCCAGGATTCATGATCCAGTTTTGGTTTATAGCTGTTATATATTACATGGGGAGTTGATTCATATTTATCATACCCAAATGAAATATAATGTTGTTTTTCTGCGTTACTTATGAGTACAACTATATCAGAATATTGAAATGTGATTTCCTGTTCAAAGTAATTACTGGTAATGGGTCCACCCATATTTGTGATATGTTCCATTTTAATTAATGAATGACAAACGTAAATCATTAACTTATCCGGATATGTCTCTTTTATGGTTTTTGTTATATTAAAAGCTACCCATAGATTGTTGATACATGCATCTAGATCTTCAAATGCATTTTTTATATCTTCAGGCCCATTAATGATTCTGATCCCAGGATATCGTTCGGGAAAATCACCTGACGGTTCATCTAATTGTGCAAGGAAAATTGGAATAATTTCAATATCATCGTCTTTGGCAAACATTTCCAAAAAATTGATAATCCATGTAGCAACCCCTCCATAAACAATCGGGGGAATTTCGTTTGTTAATAACCCAACTTTCATTTTCATTTTTCCTCTAATTTAATAAAATTTAAGTAAAATAATTTGAACTTTTTTTACTTTTTGACCAATACTGGTATTCATTGTAAGTTTATTTTTTAATAATATTTTCCTTTGTATTCACGGATCATGCGTTGCGAAGTAAATTGTGCTCCAATTTTTACAACAGACTTCATCATAGTCATCCATTGAGAAGGATTCTCATAGTATAGTGGAATGACATCATGCTCTAATAATTCATATAAATGATTTGCATCTGCTTCATCGTCAGGTGTTTCAGGATTTCCAATGGCCCAGCCATTTATTCCATGATTACAAGCTTCAGCCCACCAACCATCCAATACAGATAAGTTAGGAACACCATTCATTGCTGCCTTCATACCACTGGTCCCAGATGCTTCATTTGGTCTCAGAGGCGTATTTAGCCATACATCCACACCAGAAGTAAGCATTCTACCCAGCCACATATTATAATTCTCGAGGAAAATCACTTTAACCTTTCCATACAATTCGTTCGCATTAGCTACTATTTCCTGAATAATCTCTTTTCCCTGATCATCTTTTGGGTGAGCTTTTCCAGCAAAGATAAACTGCACTTGCCCTTGACAAATATTTACCAAACGTTCTAGATCTTTAAATAACAAATGTGCTCTTTTATATGTAGCTGCTCGCCGGGCAAACCCTATGGTTAATGTATTCCTACTCAACGCTTTTTGAACTTGGGCATTGGCATAACCTAATAAGATGC
>Ga0310123_10000189_pt1 | contig 54642 bp, 42 predicted proteins | sample CB6_AW_1057_MG_FD_203505 | JGI IMG/M metagenome (GOLD analysis project Ga0310123, IMG submission 203505) | Marine microbial communities from Western Arctic Ocean, Canada - CB6_AW_1057 | ecosystem: Environmental > Aquatic > Marine > Oceanic | place: Canada: Western Arctic Ocean | collected... | reverse complement strand
ATAACGCGATCGTCTTCCAGACACCCATGAGCACTTACCCACCGACTGATGAAATTGGGCATTTTAGCTGCTAAGGCGGGCACCACGCAAACGACACAAGTCCTTGCCAGTACAAGGACGGAGTTTTTGCTAGGGACAACGAAGCCTCGAACGTATTTCCCGGCCTAGGGTCCAACATCAGGTACCCCCTTTCGGTTTTTTCCTTCCCTCCACCGGGTCCTGCGGGACCAGTTCCCCGGCTTCATCGGTAGTATGAAGGTGCTACGACTTCCTGCTGCCCATCTCGCCGCACTTCGTTTCCTTCGCTTGGCGATACCTCGGTTTCACTCGTTGTGTTCGCTCCCGAGCGGACGAGTGAACCGCCAAGGCCTGGAGTTGATCACCCGGTAGCTCCGTCCGGGATTATGCCGAGGAGACCAAAAGAGCAGGATCTCCCAAGTTCCTGGGGAACCTCGGTTGTCCGTTTGCCATGTTCCAATCCGACTCCGGCGGGACTGCTTGCGTCAGACCATTGCGACGCAGCAGCGTGGCCCGTGGTATGCAAAAAGCAAAGGCTCCCACGAAAGGTCTTTCGGAGCTCAATAGCAGGGCTTTCGGATTCGCTGTCTACGCTTCGCAGTGTGGGTTGCCCCAGCACCACGCAAGACTCGCTTCCAGTTGCTGGTCAGGCTCTACTGCACGGGATTCTCACCCGCAAGGTTCCAACGAAAGGTTTCAAAGTTGTGGATTACATCTCATTCCCCTTTCCCAAGCTTTGCTTGGCGCAATTGCATCGACCGCTTGCAATTGCTGGTCCGGCTAACTCGCAGCGACTGAAACTCGCGGAAGTTTGTCCAACCTCCGCGAGTTGACGTTGATGCTAGTTGCGTGAGGTGTGCGTCACCTCCGCGCGCTAGGGCCGACGAGGGATCGCAAGCGGTGAGTTGGTCCGGCGGACCATGGCGAGAAGGTAGCCGAACTCGTCGAGTGGCAGCCGTGATGAACCAGAATCCTTCGTGAAGGTGATGGCCGCCCACCGCAACTCCTATTGTTCGTGCAACTTCCTCCTTTCTTTCCGGCCAATCGAGAACCCAAAGTTTGAATAGGACCGTACGCGGCAGTCCGCTGGACGGAAAGCGGCGGGGTGGAGCAGCTGGCCGGACGCCACGAATTTATCGAGGAAAGGGCCTTGCCGCCGACGCCCTGTATGTAGTTAACCAGTTAGCGGCTAAAGCGAGAGGGATTTCACATGCCCCTAGGTTCAATAATTATCGAAGTAGATGAGGAACCGTCGTCACCGACACTCTGCGTGGCACATGGTGACCGCGGTTTTTTCTCTTGATGGACCAATCGCGTCCACACGTAGCTCCCATTTTGGCTGTTAAAGAGCATTGGCACCGTTTCAATTCAAGGGTCGTCGAACCCTTGAAATAACGTCGCCAACCCCCCGAACGAGGGATTTCACATGCTTTCAGGCTAAGTACCATCAAGGGATGGGGGGCCGCCGTCACCGCCACATTGCCTCGTGGCAAATGGTGACGGCGGCTTTTCTTTTGATGGACCAATCGTGTCCATAGAGTTGCATGTGTCTTATCCAAAGAAAAAAGCGAGTGACGTATAAGTCACCCGCTCTCCCAGTGCCCATGCCATGCCTCGCCATACCACAAAGGGCGTCGCAGCTTGCATTACGCCTAGCAGGCTGGTAAAGCAACCACTCCAGAGCAGTGCTGATGGAATGGTATCTATTTATGCTGTCAGTGGTCATCAATTTTGAACCAAGATGGCCACGAATCTCAGCCAGCTAAAAAACGAAGTTCATTCAGTAAGTACCTGATCCTCTTCTCTGTTCACCCCCCGGCCAAGGTATGGCCAAAGTGGTTCAATTCCTAATGGACATCCACATCTATTTATGCTAGGTTGCCAAGGTGGAAAGCATGTGCGAGACCGTTCTGCTAGGGCCAAACGACTAAGTCCGCAAACCGCGGGAATTCAGCTGCATCGGCCGAGGGGCCAAACAAGTAGCCATACATGAGACCAACTCAGTACGCCAGCTAAGGCGCGTCGTTCGCTCACAGATGATGAATTTGAACGGCTCCTGGAGGCGGCAAAGACCGGACCAGTGGTTGAAGGAATAAACGGCGAAGACCGTTGGATGCTGTATATTCTTGCGACGTGGACTGGTTACCGCAGAAAAGAACTTGGCTCGCTCACGCTTGAATCGTTTCGCCTCGAGAATAACATCCCTTTTGTCAGAGTCGGCGCTGGCGACAGCAAGCGGAAGAGAAAGGAAGCGATTCCGCTTCATGAGTATGTCGTAGCGATGTTTAAAGAATGGGTCGAAGACAAAAACGTTTCTGCCTCCGAGCCGCTCTTTAACCTAAACACCCCAAAAGGCCCTGGGAGAAAAACCGCGAAAATGATGCAGCGTGACCTCGCTGCCGCGCGAGCTTCATGGATTGAGGAGGCAAAATCCGAGGAAGAAAAAGAACGGCGGCAGCAAAGTGATTTTCTACGCTACCAAGATGCAAGCGGTGAATTTGCCGATTTCCATGCAAACCGCCACACATTTATCTCAAAACTAAGTCGTGCGAGGCTTCCGCTTTCAATGGCTCAAAAACTCGCTCGGCACTCTGATCCACGGCTTACCCTAAACCGTTACACCCACCTTGAGCTTGAGGACAAGGCTGCTGCGATCGCGGAGCTCCCCTCGCCCGAAAAAGCTCAGCCAACGGAGGGGCTGAAGGCGTGGGAGGATCACCAAGCCGTGCCGCCGACCGAAAAAGCATCGGTCCAGAGTGAAAGTGTGTTTACAGCCATGTTTACAGGAACGGTTTTCGTTGGGTGTCACGTGCCGTCCCAGGCTGTCACAGTGGAGGCCCCAGAAGCATCGGACCCTACTGAGCCGAACTCCTTTGAGGAGCAGGAGTTCGGCACCGAAAGTCACCAGATGTCACTGGTTGACCAAGTACACCCCAGAGGGCTCGAACCTCTAACCTTCGGTTCCGTAGGTTCAAGGTCGAATGGCGAATGGCGAATGTGCCTTGGAGGTCTCCTCGTAAGTCCTCCCATCACAACATGTTACAACCGTCGTCCGGGCAAACCCGCGGCAGCTGAAAAGTGCACAGTTTAGCAAGAAGTGGCACCGTTTGTAATGGGTAGTGTATCACGTAGTGTATCAAAGGCGAGACACCATTTGCGAGAAAATGGCGGTACTTGGTGGCGAGAGGACGATCAGGAAAATTCTTCCGCAACGGCTAATACTGCCGCTTTGGGATTCGGACGTGATCGTGGAAGGATTGCCGTCGGGACCTAAAACGTGATTTTGGCGGTCGTGTGAGTAGTGGTCGCATCGACGTCAAAAATCGACGTGGGCGATTCGTCCGTGGCGTACTCCAAGCTTCGCGTGTTTGGGGCTGGCGAAAGCAGCAGGAGGCTGAGTTAACACGTTTCTTTCAGCGTGAATGTGAAAAGGGGCGGCGAGTCATCTCAATCAGGTTTAGGTGTGGTTTCCCATGAAGTTGCCAATAATCTATTCCATCTGGCCGCAGCGCAATCCAGATTTCAGCAACGTCCGACATGCGCTGATAGCGAATTGTTCGGTAGTGCTGAACTGCTGGTGCCTTGTCATCTCGTTCGGATATGCGGCTCGTCGAAAAGTCGTCAAAGTCGGGTTTTCCAAGGGGACTTATTGCATCGTCCATAGTTTCGATGGGAGCAAGAATCTCGGCCAGGCGAGTCCATTGGCGAAAGGCGTCTTTTCCCGCGCCGATAGCGGCCTTCGCGTTTTGTCGACGACCGGCAGGATTCGAATGTGCAACCTTCGGCTCCGGAGGATACCGTTCAACTCGTAAATCACGCTCGTTCAACCACTTACGAATTGCGTTGTCTGTATTTCGTATGATTTCGATGGGTTGTGTGCACTGGGCGCTCGGAAGGCACCATGCATTGCAGCCTATTGAACTCCATGGTTGCCGATCATATGCGGATGGGTGAACCAGACAACATGAGTGAGTTGCAGTTTTGTCCGATTAGTGAAACGTCTCATCCGGAATGCGTTAGCGGTGTGGTAGCGAAGGGTCCATCGCTTGGTAAGCCTGAATTCGGTGCATGTGGGCCCGGTCCCGTGGATTCATCTGCGAACCACGGACAAACTGCTGCAGGTTTTTCCATCATCACGAATTCTATCGCTTAGCTGCAGAGACCGAGGCAAACGGGCGTCCACCGAATCACTACGGAATTCATTCCGAAAAGAACATTTGCGATGACAACAATGTTAGTGAGCGTCGGTGCTCCTGAATTGTAATGATTTCTCGGCGCGACCAGTCGTCAGCGACACGAGACTCGGGTGTCGGAGCTATGTTACTGTGAATTGATTGCCGAGATCGGCGGATGAAAAAAACAGGGAATTGGCAACTCGTGAAGGGGAATCAATAATTATTCAAGTCGTAGGGCGACTGGATTTGAACCAGCGACCTCTGCGTCCCGAAAACAGTCCTAGCCGAGGTCGGAATGTCGCGTTTTCCCCGAAAAACAAGGGAAAACCTACGTTTCCACGGCTTTAACAATCATTAACAAACCGATGCAAAACGTAACAAACTTTAAGGGTATTTTACGCGAAAAGTGGTAGTGTGGTAACTACACTGCCGGTGCTGGTCGGCGTCCGTTTTCAGGTACGAAAATTCTTCGTTTCTGGAACGCGACCGCGCCGTGTGACCCGAATTAAGACCAACGATTCAGGTTAGGATACCCTGAATTCAGGAATGCGTCCGGTGCCATGGAGTGAAAGGAAAGTGCGAGAGAAATCCGCTCGGGAACTACATGACAACGCCCTGATCTTGGCGTGGCCACGATGGAAACTGTTCATAACAGGTGATCGGGTGGCGAGGCGGGCCGTTACCGCGAATGCGCACATCGCCGTCGGCGATGATCCAACCATCACGCTGCCTTCCGCTCGTAATGCTTCAAAAGTCCGCCGAGTTGCTCGTGACAAACTATCTCATTCTGTCGAACCTGCTGGAGCGATTGATGTGAAGGCGGTGGGAGTGAGATCGGCACATTTCCGAGACCCTGATGGGGGCGAAACCGGTGGTAATAGTCAACCCACTCACGGATGACGTGTCGCAAGTGACGTTCACCGAACACGATGAAATGATTCAAGCATTCGTGCTTAATACGCTGAACCCAGGCTTCGGCGAACGGATTTAGATTGGGAGAGCGAGGCGGGATTTTACGAAACTCGATTTCTTCTGTGGCGAGTATATCGCAGAATTGACGCGTAAACTTTGTGTCGCGATCTCGAATGATATGTGTCGAAACTCGATTTCTTCTGTGGCGAGTATATCGCAGAATTGACGCGTAAACTTTGTGTCGCGATCTCGAATGATATGTGTTGGTCGTCTCTTCCCCTGTTCCTGGAAAAACATGCAAAGATTGCGGGCCTGCTGCGCCATCCAAACGCCATCGGGATTAGGGGTCATGCCGACCACGTGCACGCAGCGGCTTTCGATATGAATAAAAAACAGCACGTAGTAATCAACCAAACCTTGAGGCGTCCAAACCTTTTTCGTGAAGAAATCACACGCCCAAAGTGTCTTGATGTGTCGTTGCACGAAATCTCGCCAGGTTCCATCACCGCGTTTCGGTGCCGGCTCGAAACCGTTTTCCTTAAGAATACGAGCTACGGTCGAACGCGAGATATCGCGAATCCCCAGCTTCTTCAATTCGCCCAGGATGCGTTTGGTTCCCCAGACATTGTCTTGGGCCATTTGCAGAATCAGTTGCCGGATTTCTTCTGGCTTTCGCGGCCGACCCGCCTTGCGTGGCTTCTTATTCGACGTTTCCCCGCTGGCCCAGCGGGCGAAAGTACGTGGGTGAACGATCGTGATCAGCTCCTTGATGCCCGAACCAAGGCGCACGCCCAGTTTGACGAGTCTGGCGCGTTCGGCCGTGGTAACGGTGATCCGCTTGGGCAGCTTGGTTCGAAGAATCCGGTTTTCGGCTTTTAAGTACTCGATATGCATGACCAGGTCTTTTTCGGTTGCCTGGGCCAAGAGATAAAGAAGGGGGTGCAGTAGTCTGGTCATGTGCTCAACAATGCGTAAAACTGTTGGAAATAATGGAAAGGACAACGTTTTGAGACCCCGTTAGATCCGATGGCAAGGAGAATTCTGGCCACGGTAGAAACGGAAGAGCTTATCCTAGTCCGGCAAACGCGGTTGGCCAACCATTTTACGCGGTGCCCCGTATGTTTTCTGGCCGGATCTCCTTTATCAACAAGAGAGCGTCGGCCTCCGGAGCCAAAGGTTACAGGTTCGAATCCTGTCGGGTGTGGGCGCATTCTTCTTCAGACTGTTCAGTTCGGCTTCGATCTCTTTAACACGAGCCTTAGTTTTGGTCGCCTTGACTTCGTCTTCAAGCAATTTCACCTCAGCCGCGTGCTTGTCGAGCGCCGATTGACGTTCCGGGCTGACGGGGAGCGGTCGCTCAATCAAGTTCGAGACGTTGGCGTGCTCGACCGTCTTCGTGCTGCGGAAGATGCCGGCCAAGGCGTAGTAGTCGCGTGTGCGGATTGGGTCAAACTTGTGGTCGTGGCAGCGGGCGCAACCGATGGTCATCGCCAGAAACGCGCTGCCGATTGTGTCGATCTGCTCGTCGACAATCTCCATCGTCAACAGGGTCTTGTCCTGAAGTTCGTAGTTGATCGGGCCCAAGGCGAGAAAGCTGGTCGCGGTCAATTGCTCCGCCCGCTGTTGGGCCGAGTCGTAGGGCAGCAGATCGCCGGCGATCTGTTCGGCGATGAAACGATCGAATGGCTTGTCGCGATTGAACGAATCGACGACGTAGTCGCCATATCGCCAGGCGTTGGAGAGAATTTTGGTACGCCCCCCGCCGGTCGATTCGGCGAAGCGTGCCACGTCGAGCCAATGCCGGCCCCAACGTTCTCCGAACTGCGGCGAGTCGAGCAACGTGTCGACGAGTTTCTCAAACGCATCCGGCGAATCGTCGGCGAGGAACCCAACCATTCGTTCGGGCGTGGGCGGAAGTCCGACCAGGTCGAAATAAGCGCGTCGAACAAGCGAGCGGCGTCGCTGTTCGGTCGGAGACCTTTCGACTCAAGCCGGGCCAGCACGAACCGATCAACGTCCGTGCGCGGCCACTGCTGGTTTCGAATGGCCGGAGTCGCGGGCTCGCGAAGCGGTTGAAATGACCAGAAATTTCTTCTAGCTTCGATATCAAACTCGACCTGTGCCGCGCTCGGTTTCTCGTCTCCCGCCAGCGCAGCAGCGGAAAGAAGCAAAACAAAACAGCAGGGTGTTGGTACAGACGTACGCATCGGCCCGGTGGGGTGAATGGAGACGAAGATGCGGAGCCGCACGTGTAGCGTATTGGCGCACGTGAGCTGTTGGCAAGTCTTAAATGGTAATGCGTTGAGTTGACGTGTGGATTGAGATATGAAGAACTGTACCATTCATGTTAACCGTTTCCGTTGAAGAATGTAACCGATCACTAGATCTGGCCAGATGCAGAGACTACCCCTTGTCCTCCTGTTGGTTACTGTAACGTGTCTGGGCGGAGGGGAGGTCAATGGAAACGGATTTCCACGCGTGACGGTGCCGAATCGGAGAATGGTATTCGACAACGGCCAGTACAGTTACCTTCACGGAGTTGGAGTTCTAAGATGTTGATTCATGTGGTTTGTATCGTTGCGCTGGCAATAGCTTTTTGTGGACAACTTGAAGCCAAGCAGAAACGTCGCCCCAATTTTGTCATTGTGTTATGTGATGACCTCGGCTACGGAGACTTGGGTTGTTACGGTAACGAGGTAGTCAAGACTCCAAACATTGATGACTTTGCCCGTGGTGGTGTGCGATTTACCCATTGCTACTCGGCGGCTCCCAACTGCTCCCCCGCACGTACAGGATTGATGACAGGGCGAACTCCGTATCGCGTGGGGATTCACAACTGGATACCATTCGATTCCCCGATGCACGTGGGACGCAACGAGATAACGATTGCGAAGTTGCTCTGCGATGCCGGCTACGCGACTTGTCATGTCGGCAAGTGGCATATGAATGGAAATCTGACGGACAAGAACTATCCCCAGCCAGTGGACCATGGCTTCGAGTGGTCGTTTGGAACGCAGAACAATGCCATCCCAACTCACAGAAACCCGGAGAATTTCGTACGCAATGGCCAGTGGGTGGGGCGTTTGGAAGGTTACGCCGCGGATATTGTCACGGACGAGGGAATCCATTGGTTGGAAAACGAATATGATCACAAGCGTCCATTTTTCCTGTACGTCTCGTATCATGAGCCTCACGAGCCGATTGCGTCGCATCACAAGTACGCAAAGATGTATGAGCCGATTGGACAAGCGAGTCGATACGACCCTGAAGTGACAAGCTTCCAGGCTCACCATGGCAACCTCACCCAAATGGACATGGCTTTCGGACGCCTGTTAAAGTACTTGAGAGACGAGCAATTGGATGAGAATACACTGATCCTGTTTACCAGTGATAACGGTCCGGCCATCACGGCTGCCCATCCCCACGGTAGTACGGGAGGGCTTCGGGACAAGAAGGGTACGGTCTACGAGGGGGGGATTCGCGTGCCTGGTATTGTGCAGTGGAAGCGTGCTACGCAGGCGGGCAGCGTAAACGAGTTCCCGATCTGTGGACTGGATGTATTGCCGACGTTTTGTGAGCTTGCTGGAGTCGAGGTGCCCGAACAGATCGTGCTTGACGGCGCCAGCGTGGTTCGTGCGCTGGAGGGAGGTAAGGTGAAGCGTGAAGTACCATTGTACTGGCATTTCCATGCAGCCCGCGGTGAGCACCAGGTCGCGATGCGGGATGGCAAGTGGAAGATGGTAGCAACTCTCAAGGGAGGTAGTCTTGCTCCATTTGGGGATATTCGAGCGACAGATCAGCAGCGTATCAAGAATGCGGAACTGGATCGGTTCACGCTGTATAACCTAACCGCCGGACCTGAAGACAGTGATCTTATCGAACAAGAGCGTTCGCGGGCCAAGGAGATGCAGACGGTAATGAAGTTGAAGTTTAATGAGGTGCTGGAGGAAACACCCGTCTGGCCGGAGTGGGAGTGGCCACGTTGGGAAGGAAAGCGCATCGGGACTTACGTTGAGAGCTTGAAGAAACAGAACTAAAATGGCTCTGCCCAGTGTGAACGCCGCCGAGCCGACCGACCGACGGCCCAACGTGTTGTTCATTCCTTTTTGATAATGTCTGCCGTGGGAGTTCTGCAGCATTTCGGCGCGCAAGATTCGTGCGGAAGAAGAGAAACGTGGGCAGCGTGAGCAGGCGGAGAATAAGCGGTAGATGACAATGGATGCGAAGCAACTTGGGAAGCAGCAGGGATACGACTTCGGTGTGTTCAGCCTGAATCTGGTTCGAGCTGGCAATCAATGGTCTATTGGTGTGGGAAATCGCGTCGGTCCGTTGCTACTTGGAATCCTGGCAGCAACGTTTTGTTGTATTGACCCAGCGGCGGCCGATAGCTCCTTTATACTCCATACCCGTAGCCGTGTGGAAACCTTGAAATGGAAGCCGCCTGAGAGTCACACGAGAATTCCTCTTCCGGTGAGCCAGCGACCTTTCACTCTGCAATATAAAACGGTGGAATGGCACGCCCACAAGACGGCCATCATCATTTGCGACATGTGGGACACCATGCGCTGTAAGATCTCGGCGGATCGTATCGCGGTGATGGCCACACGGATGAACGTGGTGGTCACGGAAGCTCGGGAGCGTGGGGTACTGATTGTCCATGCGCCCAGTGGCACGATGGATCGGAGACAGCAAGGACATCTATTATCTGCTAAGACAGCGGAAAATAGCTAACGTCATTCTCATGGGTGTCCACACGAACATGTGCGTGTTGGGGCGCCCGTTCGGGATTCGTCAATTGACCTACCTCGGATTCAACGTCACGCTCATGCGTGATATGACAGACAGTCTCTACAATCCTGCCATGGAGCCGCGGGTTAGTCACTATCGCGGTACGGAATTGGTTGTTGAACACGTTGAAAAATACTGGTGTCCAACCATTACCAGCACGGACTTCCTGAATAAACCCGCTTTTCGATTCAAAGGCGATTCACGGCCACACATCGTCTTTATCGTGAGCGATGACCATTATCACGCCGACAAGACGTTGCCCCAATTTGCCCAATGGTTGCGGGAGGAACACAAACTGCATTGCACCGTTTTACATGGCGAAGGAAAGCACGACATCCCCGCAGTGGCGAACTTAGAGACGGCTGACGCGGTCGTCGTGTTCGTCCGTCGACTGGGATTGCACGTGCAGCAAGTGAAGGCGCTGCAGCGTTTTGTGGAGGCGGGAAAACCCTTAATCGGCCTGCGCACGGCCAGTCATGCGTTCACAATGAACATGACAACCCCGAAAGACTTCAAAGTTCCCGACGGCCGCGCGGAATGGAAGGAATTCGACGCCAGTATACTCGGCGGAAATTATCACGGTCATGGACCGAACGAGCTAGGCACTGATGTAAACGTGGTCTCTGCTGCTGCAAAACATCCCATCCTGAAAAACGTTGCCGCGAAGGCCTGGCACAGCGCAGGCTCGCTCTATTACGTGGGGCCTATCGCAGAAAATGCGACCTTGCTCATGGAGGGGAGCACTCCTGATCGGAGCGAACCCTTAACTTGGATTCGGCAAGGTCTGGACGGTCGCGGAAAGGTCTTCTATTCAGGTTTGGGCCACCCCGATGATTTTAGGGAGCCTGCGTTCCGGCAGCTGATGGTGAATGCGATTCATTGGGCGCTGAGGAAAAGTTAGTTCCCGTCCGGTGACATTCAAAGGGAAATACATGTTCGTCAACGCCGATACAGCTAACGGTACGATGTATGTTGAAGTCCTTGACAAGGACGGAAACGTGATTGCACCTTTCACTCGCTCAAATTGCCATAAAATCGAAGTTGACGAAACCCTGCACGCAGTGAAATGGAAAGGGCGATTCGTTGGCGATCAAGAAACTCGGGTAGTAATTGTGGGCGTGCTGCTGATCGAGATATCCAAAGAACTCATCGAAGCCCTGTCTGGTCGGCAGACCCGTGGAGCCCTCGTGACCGAGACCCCACTTGCCGAACATGCCGGTCGCGTAGCCGGCGCCTTTGAGGACTTCGGCGACCGTCACGTCGCTCGGCCGCAGGTTGTCCTTTCCGTTACCGCGGATGAAAGCGCGTCCCGTGTGATATCCCGTCATCAGCACGCAACGCGACGGTGCACAAACCGTCGAGCCGGCGTAGAAGTCGGTGAAGCGCATACCTTCGCGAGCCAGACGATCGATGTGGGGCGTTTGAATCCGCTGCTGCCCGTAGCAGCCCAAGTCGCCGTAGCCCAAGTCGTCGGCCATGATGAAGATGATGTTGGGCAGACGCTCGGCGGCAGCTGTGGGTCGAGCAACGGCCGACGCGGCGATCGCCGCCAGAATCGCTGCCGAGCGGAGAAGAGTCGTGCATGTTAATCGCATTGGACTCTTGACCATTGATTTGCTGCCTTACCGATGAACTGCCGCAAACATACCACAAGTGCCAATGAGGCTTCAGGTTAGCGAGATGCAGTTCCCAATACCACTGGGCGCTGGCACGTCGTCCCCGTTGCTCGGACGACGACGATGTGATTCGCAGCTTCCGCAGTTAAGGTACAAACGTGCAAGCGACCGCCGTGCTGGAAGAACCGGCCGGGCCTGGATTGGGACCGTTGGCTCGGTCCCGCGCCGATGCGTTCCTACAATTCAGCGCTCAGCCCGCGGGGAATGCCTGACCGTTTTCCCAGTTGGCGAGATTACCGCGAATACGGCGGCGGCGGTGTGACCGATTGGGGTGCCCATCACTTTGATATCGCTCAATGGGGACTCGGTATGGACCAGTCGGGTCCGCTGGAAATTGTTCCATCGGAAGACCCAGCCACAGGAAATGGCGTGAAACTCGTTTATGCTGGGGGCACCGAGGTCATTCATGGAGGAGGCGATGGCGTCACCTTCATCGGCACTGACGGAGAGATCTACGTCAGCCGGGGCAAACTGGAAAGCAAGCCCGCTGACATTATCCAGGAACCGATCGCCGACGACGAAATCCATCTTTACCAAGCCCCTGGCGGTAGTCACACGGGGCATCGCCAGGACTGGATCAATTGCATCCGCCGTCGCAGCCAGCCGAATTGCCCCAGCGAAGTTGGAGCCCGATCGGTCGCTGTTTGTCACCTCGTCAATATCGCCTACCTGCACAGCAACGAGTTGGCTGGCCAATCGCTCAAATGGGATCCCGTTCACTGGGAGTTTGTCGGAAACGACAAAGCCAATTCGTGGCAGGACTACCCTTATCCGCGCCGCAAGGGATATGAATCGCCAGAGGGCTTTCCTGGATGACCGCGGAGTGAATCATTTTCCAGGCGTTAAGATACGTGAAGTGCCATCTCATTTATTCCTGTACCCGGTACGCGAGCACCTGCCCGTCGTCCAGCAGTCGCTGGCGCAGCGTCTGGTAGGGGACGTCCTGCACATCGATCTGGCCCTCGATTGCCAGGACGGCCGCCGTAGCCGCGGACTGACCCAGCACCATGAAGACCGGCTCCATGCGGATCGAGCCGTAGGCAATGTGGGAACTCGACAGGCAGACGGGCACCAGCAGGTTGGCCGCCTGTCCCCGCCGCGGCACGATCGATAGGTAACTGATTTGGTACGGCCCGCCCGGCGAGACTTGCACATCGCCTTCGTTCTGTACGTAGCCGTCGGGCGTCACATAACGCATCGCGTTGTGGGAGTCCATGTTGTAGGATCCCATGCCAACGGGCTGCGGCGTCTGTCGGCTGCGGCGACAGTCCTGCTCGGTCGTCACATAATCGCTGACCATCCGCCGCGCCTCGCGCACGTAGATCTGATGCGGCCAGTGGCCGTTGTCAACAAACTCGTCTTTGGCCAGCCCCCAGCGACTCATCTGGTCGCGAATGACTTGGGGGACACGCGGGTGGTTGGCCAGCGTCCACAGGAACCCCTTTTGATACGTCTCGTGCTGGTGGATGATCCGCTCGCGCTGCTGATAACCGGCCTCTGGGTAGCGATAATTCTGGCCGATGTAGTCAGTGCTCACAGCGCAATCGTTGTTCGTGTCCGTTTTGCCGTTGGGCATCATGTCGAGCTTCAAGGGCAACCGCAGGTCTCCGGCTTCGAAGTTGCGCAGCAGAAGCTCGTACCGGGATTCGTCAAAGTCGGCCGGCTTGGAGAAGGGCACACGATTCTGAGGAACGTTGCTCATGCAGACGCGGAAGCAATAGGCCTGAACTCGATGGTCCCCTTCGCCTTCCGCTGGATACGGTCCGGGGTCGATACCGTGAAGGAGCCCGCTGTCTGGGACCCCCGGCGTCACGAACGGGTCGACTTTCACGACAAAGCGGTGGTTTTTGACGTTCTGCGCCCGCGCAGCGCCATTGAGTGTCTCGCCGTACTTGGCATTCGGCTCGCGCCCGACGGTATACGAGACGCCTGCGGCGGCCATCAGGTCGCCCTCGTATGTGGCGTCAATGAACATTGTCCCGTGAAACTTCGCGCCCGACTCCATGCGAATCGAGTGGATCCTGCCATTGCCGGTCAGCTCGACGCCTCCCTTACCACGATCGAGCCGCTGTCCGAAAACGATCGCGAATCCGTGTTCCTTAACCAGATCACCAAATATGGTTTTGGCGACATGCGGTTCGAACGTCCACATGGCATCTTCCTGCGGACGATACCGGTCGTACTCGGACGCCTTTTCGTACTTCCACGCGGACGGTTGGTCGTAGTATTTTCTTATGCGGCGATAGAACTGGCGCGCGATGCCGCCGATCACGGCTTTGTTCCCGGAGTCGGTCCAGCCGATCCCGCTGGACGTGAGGCCACCGAGATGGCGTCCCGGCTCGATGATGACGGCGCGATTTTGCATGCGCGCCGTCTGTATAGCTGCGGCGATTCCGCTGGAGGTGCCGCCGTAGATGACCACGTCGTATCGCTCGGCCGCGAACACACCCGTTGGTTGAAGCAGCCAGATGATTTCCGCGACGATTAAGAAACCGGACTTACGTGTGTGGCAACCGGAAGAAGATATCATGGCCCTTTGGACGTTCAGCTCACTTTGATCATCTATTGCACCAAAAACGAGTAAAGCTCGGCATTCTCAAGTAGAAAGCGAATCCGTACTGGACCCTCGGGAAGTGTCTTCCGCGGTCGCCAGTTGGCGACTACATCGACATGGTCACCATTGAGCGCACGGCATTCATCCGCGCAGAAGCCATCTATGACGTGTCCCTCTATGTCCAACAACTCAAGCTTAATAGAGCCATTGTCGGCATCACAGTTGATGTGCAGCTGGTCGCCTTTCAAGATAAGTGGCACTGTCGTGACTGTTCCCATCTGGCTGCCAGCTTCCACTGAAACCCAGCCGTCCACGCGCAATGTCCCCAAACATACGGCGCCGACAGGGCGATGTCGATTCTTCCACAACTTGGGTGTGTAGCCTGTGAAATAGAACCAGAGTTCATCCCCTCGGCGCACCGGAGGTGAGGAAAAAAACTTGTTGCCATTGTATATCCATGTTGAAGGGTCATCGGAAATGGGCAGAAATGGCTGCCGGAACGGACGGTGCCAATGACGACCGTCGCGGCTGACCATGAACTGCAACTGAATCCCCATCGGCTGGCCGTCGCGCACGTGCTCGGAACGTCGTTCTGCCATCCCCATAAAAAGGCTCTCGTACTCAAATCCAAAAGCCCCTCGCTCTCGCCCCCTTCGGGATCCAGCAGATCCGAATGCATCACCCATTCGTCCGTCGGCCGTAACTGGTCGAGCTCATTGCCGTGGGCGAACTTCTGAGCCCGTTGCGGCTGCAGCGTCGTCGGGAAGGTATAGGATGTCTTCAAGAAGCCCACGTAGAGGTCCTGGCTCGGGTAATAGCTGAACGCGCTGCGGTCACCGGCCTTAACGACTGGACCTTTTGAGTAGAGTTTCCAATGAATCCCGTCTTGCGAATAGTAGGCGAAATGCCCGTGCTGTTTGATGCGGAACACGTCTTCAGAGCCCCAGACCTTGAGAATCTTGTCCCGCTCATAGGGCCAGCGTCCCTGAAACGCCATCGTCTTATAGGGACGCTCCTGATCGCGCGGAGTGTGCATCACATTGACGCTGTCAAAATGACTACCGTCGGTCAGCATGAGAATGTTGTTCTCCTTCGACCCTCGGAACTCCACAAGACCCAGGTGCGGCCTTTCCCAATGGATGTCGTCTTTCGATACCGCATAACACAACGTGCCGGCTTCTCGGATCGGAAACAATGCGTTTGGAGGACGTGCATCACGACTGGCCCACGTCATATACCACATTTTGAATAATCCATCGTCGCGGAAATAATAGACCGAACCGCTTTGATTGCGATTGTGCTCCCAGGGCTCGGTCGGCGCGAGTACCGGATTGCCCTCGTAATACTCCAGCTGATGCATTCTGCGTTGCAATCCGGACATCTCGGCAATGAGATATCGATCGACAAATAGCTGATGCTTGTGATCCACGACCACCGGTTCGGTTGGTCGGCTGTAAGGCCGATAGTCTGGCAACTCAAAAAGATCCGTCGTTGCTTTGATCAGCCGTCCCTCATCGTCCCGGTGGGATGTCTTTAGCCGATAGGTGCCGGCCGCCAGCCACCACAAATCAAAATGCGTCTTGACTTTCGTTTGGCCAGCCGGCAGGCGCAGTTGCTGCTGCTCGACAACCGTCTCCCCGGTCTCGCCGGACAACACGGCCCAGGTCAGCTCTTCGTCCTGCGCAGGCCCAAGTTCTCCCAGCCGGTAGACGATGGCTAATTGACGAATGTCGGAGTACAGGTGAAGTTCGGAGTACGGATAGCTGGCTTGTTCCAGATGTGATAAGTCCTCCTTGTCATCGAAGACCTCAATTTCGCGGATTCGGTTAATGTTCTCCAGGTTGCCATTACGTAACCAATAAACGCGGACTTGATCGGTCGTAACAGGCTGGAATTGTATGTACGGACCGATCTGGTGGTTGCGATCGATCCGGCCCAGGATGTTCTGCGTCTTGCCCGCCCGAAAATCTTCGATCTGAAAGGACGAGTTGATAGCAGATCGCCCTCCCGTTTGGTCAAAGATGACTCGCACCGCCCGAATCCTCCGCGGCGAGTCGAATTGGATCCGGATCCAGGGGTGGTTGTCCTGCTTTGCATTAAGCCACCGTTTGGATCGATCGCTCAGCACTCCATCGACGGCATACTCCGGTTTGTAAGAGTTGAACTGCGAACTTGCCTCAACCCGCGCCCCCAGCGCGACATTCTCGCTCCGGGCCTGAGGACCAAAACAGGCGATCAATAAATACACAATACCAACAGATCTCACTGGAAATACTTTCAGTAGGTTTGCGGCCAATGTCTTCGGAACCTTTTTGAATCCGGTAAATTGTTACTGAAATTTCTTAATTGTTTGGCCAAATCCAAGTGAACTAGACCGGTCGTTCATGCCAGCTCGGGATACAGCGGCAAAGCCAGCGATCGAAAGTCTGGCAGCCGGTGAAAGGTAACCAGGTCCGCATCATGCTGATTCTGTCCGTTGATCGAAGTGCGAGCCAAAACCAGCAAATCGTCGCCATCGATCAACGGCCCAGGGTACATGAAAGATTGCATCGGGTTGCGCGACATCGCCAGGCAGCAGGCTTGGAACCAGTTGAGGCCATCAAGGCTGTAATACAGCATCAGCAGACGACGCTCATTGCCCATACCGCTATGGTAACCCTTTCGACGGAGCTCTTGATGGTTGTTCAACGAGTTCTGGCCGTCGGTGGACAGATTCACCGGCGTCCAGAACAGTCGTGACGGCTCGTCATAAAGGATGTGGAATTTGTGATGTCCTCCAGGCATCGGAAAAAACTGGGTGAACTGCAGACTCAACGTCGTCCCATCGTCCTCCAGGTCACAGACGCCGCACATATTCGTGGTGGCATAAGTGGCGATGCGAACTCGGTGCAGCACCATCAATCGGCCACGCACGTGGATCACGTTTGGTTCCAGCCAGTGGCTGCCGAAATCGTAGGGAATAACCCCCTCCGGATAAGATTGGCGGCGTAGATTGTCGGGCTGGCCCGGGAAAGGAACAGCGTTGGAAATACGCCACGTTCGGGGGTCCAGCAAATCACGGCTGAGATCGGCCGCGACCACAACCGTTTTGGCGAATACAAAATCTTCTGTGGGAGAACTGAAAGCGCGGTACAGCTGACCGTTGGCCATTGCCACTCCGCTGGGGACGTTCCAATAGGTACCCTCAAACAACGTGACCAAAGGCAGCCAGGCATCCCCTTCGTCGTCGGAGCGGGTGATGACAATGTCTTTCATGTTCAGCCGATTGCCGATAAGAAACAGCTGGCCCTCATGAACAAACGTCATTCCATTGACCAAATCGAGTGGCTTGCGACGCGTCCAGGTGCCGCCATCGTCGCTGCTGAGTGCCAGCTGAAACCGGTTCGCGTTGCCCCACTTCTCGGGCGGCTTGGTACCGCGAAATGTCCAGGTCGCAAGTAAATTGCCGCTGGGAAGCTTGGTCAAGGCAGGATCGTCGGAAATCAAATCCGTGCTCGGACGCTCGGCGACCACCACGTGATCCTGGGCCAGCGGCTTGGCCAGGTGGTCGATACCGTGTTGGTCCAAGGAATCTGGCGAAGATGCCAGCGACGAAGACGTCGTCGAGTTCGCTGTCGCGGCCGCCGAGGTCCACAGGACGCTATAAGCCAGGCACTGCCTTCTGGATACGGAGTTCATGCTGCAGCCTTTGATTTCGTGAGGCTTTGTGAGATCGTTGGATATCGATTACGGGGGCAAGGCAAAAATAACTTCCAATGTTTCTTGGCCCCTCACCGTGCCCTCTCCCAATGGGAGAGGGGACAGAGGAGAAGTTATTTTTGCGTCGCCCCTACGGTTTGCTAGTCAGTTCCAAACTCGCTACGTTGCGTTCTCCACGCTTGACCTCGAAGGTCAGACCGGATGCCGCAGGGTCGCCGTAGCGCTCGGGGATCAGGGATCGCTGACGGTGCCACATGCCGGCGTCCAGACTGTCCGAATTTTGCCGTTGTTGGGGAATCTCTTCAGTGGACGTCACAGAAACGCCGTGCTCCCCTACGACGGCGCCCTCCTTCTCGTAGGTGTACAGTACGAAGGTGCCATCGGGTTAGATCTGTCCAGAGGCCGCTCGGCCACCCTTCGGTATGAAAGTAACGGTTCCCTGTTTGAGCGGCTTACCGTCTAAGGTCACCGTCCCTTCCGTATGTGCCGTCTCCAGCTCGTGTCGCCCACGACATCCGATGGCCGAGATCAACAGAGTCGTGACAATCGCAAAACAACACTGCCGCCAATTCATTCCACTTGCTCGCGATAATAACGAATCACTCGCTCAGAACACAGCACGTAAAACGCAGCACTTTTTCCAACTTGATTACACTTTGGCCATCTACACCGAAGCCGCAGTTAACTAATTGGACTGTTTGACTTAGACCCCTGCGGCCTTGTGCCGCAGGTGAACCAGGCTGACCCCTACCACGCGGGACTAGCCCCCCACCCCCTTCCCCTCGCTGCCTCCGGCGGCGAGGGGAAGGGGGTGGGGGCTCGGGAATCTCCATGGTAGGGTTCAGCCTGGTTCACCCGCGAGCAAGCTCGAGCGGGTCTCATCGGCGATCTCAAACAGTCGGACTAATCGTCTGCCAAATTTGATTTCCTGACCGTTGTCAACACTCTACCGCACCGAACGTTATGGTACAAGGATCTACCTGTCAAGTACACATTGCGCCATACTTCGGTATTTCAACCGCCACTTACAGAAAATTGAACATGAAGACGCCACCCTTACTGATCGCCGGTTTTCTCTTGGTTATCACGCTCTTGGTGCTCCAGGTTGACGTGTACGGGCACGGTCCTACCCGGCACAAATTCCTGCAGGCGCGCCGTTTGGCGCAGGCGAAAGCGGACCGGCAGGCTGAGGAGCCGGCCGGGACGAACGGGTCGCGCGACACCTGCCAACTGACCATTGATCTGGTGGACAGGGAGACGCGACGGTCTCTACCGGGGCTGGTGCGAGCCACCAATCTCTCCTCCGGCAAGGCGGTCAAGCTGAACGGTCTAATCCATCGGGCGATGAACTGGTACGCCATGCCGGAGAAAGCGACTGTCGAGGTTCCCCGGACACAGCTCAAGATCGAGGCATTTTGGGGATTGGAAACGGAGCGGCAGAAGATCGTCGTGGACCTCACCGACCGGGACAATTCCACCGTCCAGCTGCCGCTTAACCGGTTCCATGACGCCGCGGCCAAAGGGTTGAAATCCGGAAACACGCATCTGCATCTTACCAGGATCACGCATGCCGAAGCCCACCGCTACCTACAGATCGTGCCACGAGCGGATAACCTGGACCTGGTTTATCTATCCTACTTGCGGCGCTTGCCTGACGAGCGGAACTACATTTCCAATGAGATCGTCTTCAACAGTTTTACCGGCGGTGATTTGAAGCGGCTTTCGCAACAGGAAGTCTTGTTTACCAACGGCGAAGAGCACCGACACAATTTTGGGCGTGGCGGCGAGGGATACGGGCATGTGATGTTGCTGGACCTGGTCAAGTTGATTCTACCGGTCAGTATCGGTCCCGGCATTATGCAATCCGGCACCGACGGCATACCGCTGCAGCGAGGCATTCAAACAGCTCGCGAAGACGGGGCCTCGGTCATCTGGTGCCACAACACCTTCGGCTTTGAAGATGTGCCGAATTGGATGGAAGGCCTGCTGGACGCCCAAAATATTTTTGACGGTGGCACGCAGGGCAGCTATCAGGACTCATTTTATCGCTATTTGAACTTGGGGTTGCATGTCCCTTTTTCGACCGGGACCGATTGGTTCATTTATGACTTCTCGCGGGTCTATGTGCCGATCGATGGCGAGTTGTCCAGCGAAAAGTGGCTCGTGCAACTGGCTGCCGGCAGAACCTACATCACCAACGGTACTTTTCTCGAGTTTCAGGCGGCCGGCCGGCAAGTGGGCGATACAATCCACTTGTCGGACCCCGCCGAAATTGCGATTCGCGGGCGTGGCAGTGGGCGCAACGATTTCGGGACTCTCCAGGCCGTTCACAACGGAAAGGTCGTCGGTGCGGCCGAGGCGGTGGCGGTCGGCGGCCACTTCGCCGCCGACATACAGCTCACGTTCCAGGTGGACGGCCCCGGCTGGGTGGCTTTGCGCGTGGCACCCAATCCCGATAAAAAAAACGAATTGGACCAGCCCCTTTTCGCTCATACCAGTCCCATCTATATCGAAATCGGGTCCAGGCGGATCTTTGACCCCGACATCGCCCGCGAGTTGATTTCCGAAATCGAGCAAAATATTGAAGTCATCAAGTCCAAGGGCACGTTCGCCGACCAGGCCGAGCGCGACGCGGTGCTCAACGTCCACCGGAGGGGAATAGAGTCTTTGCGCCAACGCCTGGAACTTCACCAATAGCGTATCTCAGCGTAATCTTCACTGTGAATATTCCGTCCTAACCCGGCAAATCGGACACCAGAATCTGGTGGAACTCCAAGTCGGTTTCCGAATCGTGGGCCTGCAATTGCAGCGTTCCGGGCTCCAACCGCAATCCCTCACGGGGATTGTCGTGCGGGGCGCGCGTGTCAATCCAGTCGGTCGTTTGATATCCGTTGACCCAGGTGGCAATGTGTGGGCCGTGGGCCACCACCGTCATGCGGAACAACTCGAAATCGCGCGAGATTAGCTTGCGGGCCAACTGGCGGTCGTCGATCGAACCGGTCCAGCATCCCGTCTGGCCGGCCGCCAACCAGTACAAACGATTGTGCAGCTGCACCTCATAGCCCATCATGATTCGTCCTGGCTGGTTACGGAAAAACAAGCCGCCGTTGGTTCCCTGGGCCCGAGTGCGCACCTCGATTTGGAGGATCAGATCGCCCAGCAGGTTACGGCCATCGCGGGGGGCATATTCCAGTGCTCCAGGCCCTCCCACCGCGCGAATCGCGCCCTCTTGGATACTCCATATCGCTCGCTTCGTTTCAGCCGTCGTCGGACGCTGCTTGGGCTGCCAGTCGGTCAGGTCCCGACCGTTAAACCGCGGCGTCAGGCCAAGCGGCCGGATGACCAATTTGGTAACGGCCAGTTCGTCCGCCAACACGATGGGACCACGCCCCTGGTCCATCGACACTTGATAAGGTCCGGGTTTCACGTCCAACGAACGACCAGCGATGGTAATCGATCCGCCGTTAACAAAATCGCCACGTAATTGGACTCCCCTGAATTCCGTGGTCGTTCGTCCGCCAATGAGCAACGTCTGGGAACCATCCAACACCGTCGTGGCCTCCCGCCATCCGAAGGTCGTTTGCCCGTCGAACAAACTGATCCAGCCCTGTAGCGCCTCGTCCTGAGAGAGACCGAAGCCATATTCGGCCGGCGACTCGGCGCGGACCAACCCCACTCCCAGCACAATTAAGAATAGGTACCCACAACTAAGAATCCACTTCTTCATACCTGCTTGGTATGCAAGTTCCATGTGCGTTCCCCATGATTTAAGCCTTCGTGGTTCTGAGAAGAGCCGCCGGCCCGATAGGCGTGCCTGGCGCTCTGGCCACCACCCGCCCCCTCTCTTCGGCCCGGTGAGGTTGGCCACTTTCCCTTGGCAAACCATTCACAAGAAGGGCAAAACCGTTTGTAACAGCCCCGGATCCCTTCCGCCAGCCTGCGTCACTTGCGGACCGCAGCGCGCGGCCGTAAGCCGGCCGTCCTGTGACGAGGCTGTCTCGATGTTCGGCGAGGACGCAATCAAACTATTCTATCGCGACTGAAATGGCCACCTGGGTTAAACCATCACCACTGGTTTCGTACATTTAATGCATCCGAGCAACGGACTGGGACCTCGGAGCATCATCGTGGGGAACTTATGCGAATCGTCTTGGGAAGCTGACATTATGGTGAAATTCATGCCTCGTATCGTCTCGCGAATCACTTTTGTCGCTGGCGTCACCAGCATCATTTGCGCTCTCCTGCCGACACGTATCCAGGGAGACCAAAACCAGGTCCACTGGCAGTGGCGATATTTAGGTGGCGTGTTGCCCGACGATGCCACCGGTTCGTTGATCGGACCGGATGGCACGAAGCACACATTTCATCAGCTAGGCAAGGGCACGCCACCCAGGGTGTCGATTTCCGCAACGAAGACGTTGCTTTATCGCGATGAGGAGAGTAACCAGCAACGCTACTTTGTGGGCACTCCAGGACGCCTTGCGGGAACCTCACTGTGGAACGCGGCTCACGGGCCGGGCTCAACGATTGAGATCCGCTTGCGCGTACTGGTGGGTGCCGGACCGGGAACGGCGGCTGGAATTCGGGCCAGTACCGGCAAACATGTGTATGGCGTGAGGTTTCGCACGGACGGTCTTGAAGACTTGGGTTTTGGTGACAGCACAAACGCATTCGGATTTGACCTGAGCAGCGATTTCGCCACCATCCGTTACGTGTTGCCTCCGGATGGAGGCGCGGGGTGGGCACAGCTGGTCGATGCGAACGGCAAGGTCGGCCAGACCAGGATGGAACCGCTGCAGGTCGAGGCAAGCAACTCTCTGCAGTTTTCCAGTGGAGGCAGTGACGATCCTCCACGGCACACGCAGTGGGAAATCAAGTCGATCGCCTGGACCAATCAGGGCGCCTTCCCGGCCGATCTTCAGCAGTGGGCCAAGGAGGCGCAGCAAACGGTGGCTGACAAAGTGAAGCGTGAAAGGGAAGCTCGCGCGACCGTGCTGTCCAGCGTCGAGCCGATGCGATTGGGCACGCATCGACAACTGTTTGTTGACGACTACCTGATCGAAGAGCAACATGCCATCCGCCGCCATATTCACCAGGCGGTCAAATATGCCGGCAACCCGGTTGTGCGAGGCGAAAACCCCTGGGACGGCGGCCGCGCCTACGTGTACGGCAGCGTCGAAAAACACCCGGAAAGCGGCAAGCTACGACTGTGGTATATGAGTGCCTATAAACCGACTCACACAGACTGGAAAGTCGCCATCAACCAATGTCTTGCGGAATCCCACGATGGAATTCGCTGGTCCTATCCCAACTTGGGACTGATTCCTTACGACGGACCCGACGGCTCAAAAGACAACAACATGGTCTTCAGCACCAACACGCATTCGGGTTACGACGAGTGTCTCACGCCGATTCGCGACCCCAGCTCTGCCGATCCGCAGAAGCGATATCGCAGCCTCTTCTGGGCGTCACACAACGGCTACCGCGGAACGTATTCGGCCTGGTCTCCCGACGGAGTGAAGTGGTTCAGCAGCGAGACACCATCGTTTACCGACACCGGAGATGCCGGCAGTATCATGTACGACTCGATTCAAAATCGCTGGATCTTTCTTGCCCGGCCGCTTGACAACCAACTCAGTCGCGCTGTGAGCTTCAGTGAAGACTTTGAGACTTGGACGCCACTCAAGGTGATCTTCCAGGCAGACAAGAGTAAGCGCGAAGATTTTTACAACATGGCCGGCTTCTGCTACGAAGGGCTGTACCTCGGTCTGGTGGTGATTATGTGGGAAGAGCCAGGCAGGTATGCATTGGAGCCACACCTGGTGATGAGTCGAGACGGTCAGGATTGGCAGTGGCTGGACAGGCAGAACGCGTTCATTCCGCACGGTCCGCGCGGATCGTGGGAGGAATTCAACACCCAGATGGCTGCCGGCCCGCCGGTGCGAGTGGGTAACCAGCTCTATTTCTACTACAGCGGACGGACCTATCCGCACGGTCCCTACTACGCACGAAATCAGACCGAGATCATCCCGGAGCAACTGGTGGAAAGCGACGTGAACGTGGGGCTGGCCACATTACGTGTCGACGGTTTGCGTCACTGGAGGACCTTTGGGGAGGGGGCTGGTTCACGACGAAACCGTTCGTGTGCGAGGGTCAGACACTGCACGTTAATATCGACAGCGCGTATGGCGAGCTGCGCGTGAGTGTTCTCGATCGTGCAGGAGAACCTATAGAGGGGTTCCTGGCCGAACAAAGTCTACCGATACGGGAAGATAGCGTTGACGTAACAGTGGGCTGGCAGGACCACGATTCAATTGCCGAACTTCGTGGACGCCCGGTGCGACTAAAATTCGAGCTGCAAGAGGCAAGATGCTATTCGTTTTGGGTCGATTGACGACCGTCCTCCAGCTGACAAGAAGGACAGTCCAAGATCAGGCCTTTACAGAATCTCAATGCGATGGGCTGTAATCCAAATGTCGAGTTGATCGAACCGAACTTTAAGCGACTCCTTTACATCGCGCATGGCTTGCCAATTCTCGGGGGTGTCCTCGACATCGATGCGAACCCGAATGAGGCTGTCCTAATATAACGTACTTTGATACAGCCAATGGCCTTGCACAACAACGGAATCAGTACTCGTCGCACCGAATTGTTCCACCAGCTCGTCGTTGGTTTCGACGTACTTGCCTTGGTCAATCGGCGTGCCATCGTTAGAGAACAGAGGGAGAAGGATTTCGAACCTGATCATAAGCTGCCTTTACTTCCTCGTCCGTGGCGCGGCGGTAGCCGATATGCTGGTTTTCCAGGATACGAAGCGCATCGAGCGGGACTTGATAAACCTGGCCCGGCAGGCTCGAAATCCGACTGTGCGTCGCCAGCTCAAAAAAACCGCGTTTGCGATCATCGTCGGTAGGGAATTTAACGTAGACACTGTGCATGCTCATACCTCCTTTTACGAAAGTATAACACGGCGTTGGTATGCCGTCACGTCTTATTCCGGGGTAGCGTTGGCGAAGATATTAGAGATAGACGCAAGAGTTGTGGGGGTGCGTGTGCGTCGTCAGGTGATCTGCTACCAGAGGCACCCTGCTGGCCAAGTCCGGCGACAACGGCCGGAGCTACGCGTTTGTGAGCTGGATCAGTGCCTCGCTGTTATTCCGTCCAGATTGAGTAGAGGTGGCCTCCGGTGAGCTCGATTCGCAGCTGGACGGGCCTGTTATTGAGCTCCGCGACGTTGGCTTTCTCTTTCCAACTTACGGGAACCCGTAGTCGGTCGCCGCTGACTGCATGGCACTCGTCCATCGTGAAACCAGGGATCGGCCGGCCGTCGATTTGGCGAATCTCAGCACGCAACAGACCGTTCCGAACGTCGGCGTTGACGTATAACGTGTCATTTGCCAACTCGATCGGTTTGGTAAGTAGAAGGCCCGGTTGAGCATCCGCCTGGAGAGATACGAAACCATCAAGGCGGAGCTTTGCGAGGCAAATCGCTTGCGTTGGACGCGTGGAATCATTGGCGGGATCAGGCCTGCGGCCGTCCTCACCCGTCTTGCCCGTATAGTATATCCAGAGTTGCCCATCCCGCTGGATTGGCGGGTTTGCAAATGGTTTGACCACCAGGTAGCGCCACGTCTCAGGATCGTCGCTGGCACCGAGCCACGGCTGGCGGAGCGGACGCTGCCAGTGACGGCCATCGCGGCTCACCATCAGTTCGGCATCGATTCGCACGGTGTCGGATCGAATTCGCCGCAGCTCGCAGTAGCCAAGGTGCTGAGCTTCATATTTGAATCCGTACGATGCTTCCGCTTCGTCGCGCGGATGATCTCGCCCATCGGCAGTGTGGATATACGTTTCTGTAATCTGCCAATTCACCAGATCCTGGCTACGAGCGTAGCGTTGGGCACGCTTGCCTTGGTGTGATACTTTCGCCGAATAGACATACTCCTGGGCATCGGGATTGAACCACGCCATGCTGCGGTCGCTGCACTCAAGTACGGGGCCGCCATCGCCAAGCTGATCGAAGTGAATGCCGTCGCCACTGCGCCACGCGTAGTGACCATGCCGAGGGATTCCAAAGCGGAAGTCTTCTCCCCACTGCTTGCGTATTAGGTCGGGTTTGTACGGCCAGGCACCCTGAAAAATCGTCAGCTTAAAAGGCCATTGCTTGTCCGCGGGGGTATAAATGACCGACATGCTGTCAAAATGGCTTCCCTGGTGCGCCAACAATATGTTGTTGTGGCGTGAGTCCCGGAATTCGTGGAGTCCGAGATCTGGCCGCGTCCAGCGGACTCCGTCTGTCGACTCGGCGTAGCACAGAAATGCCGATTCTTGGAGCGGGACATGATGCTGAGCGCGATAACCCCGATACCCGGGGCGGGAGTCGTAAATGTTCGACGCAATGTACCAGCACTTGAACTTCGACTCTTCCGGGAAGTAATAGATGCTGCCGAAGGGAATTCGCCGGTGTTCCCAAGGCTGCTCAGGTACGATCACCGGATTGGAATCGTAGTCGACCGGCTGATGCAGCGTCGGCGACAAGCCGTCAAGTTTTTCAATAAGGAATTCGTCAACGAATAGCTGCCGCCGTTGGGTCAGTACGATAGGTTTCGACGTAGAATCACTTGGCGGTGCGGCATTGACGTTGATCCCATAAGAGGCGCCAGCTGCACACCAAACCATCAAAACGTGTGTTGGCTTGAACCATTTAGATGAGTTCATGTTTCTTTTCCTTTGTTCACAGAGGCGTGTAAAGACGGTGCCACATCGTCGAATTTGCTGATTCGTCACTTCGCGCTGAGTAGTGGTAGGGCAGGGTCGTTCAATTCGCGCATACGGTCCGCAAGTTGTTCGTACAGTTTCCTGACAACTCGCGGCGAATCGTCGTGTTGCTCTGCCAGCAGATTGGTGCTTTCGTCAGGATCCTTCTCCAAATCGAACAACTCATCCGGTGTCGTGCCACGCAGATAGCGCACGAGTTTCCATTGCGGTGTCCGCAGCATCCGCATTTCTTCGACGAACTGATTTTCGTAGTCGCTCGAATAGAAGCCGAAGAAGTCGTTGTCCCAATCCTTTGGCGTTTCGCCGCGAAGCAGCGGCATCAGGCTTCTCCCGCGCCAGGCGCTGAAGGCGGGTGGTTTCGATCTGGAAATCTCGAGGAGCGTCGGGAACCAGTCGAGGTTCGATGTCGTTTGAGCGATTCGACGGCCCGGTTTGACCACACCCGGCCAGCGTACTAGCGTCGGCACACGGATCGATCGGTCGAACATGTTCGGGCGGTAGTTTTTCGCAATGCCGTCGGATGCAGGCACATCGTGATTGAGAGCCCAGATTCCGTTTCCCTTGTGCCACAAACCGTGGTGGCCCATGTTGTAGCCATGGTCGGACGTGTAAATGACAACGGTATTGTCGGCCAGATTAAGTGTCTCAAGTGAGTTCAGGACACGGCCGAGATTGCGGTCAACGCTACGGACCGAGGCGAGATACTCCCGCATCATGCGAGTGACTCGCGGCCGGTCCAGATCAGGATATGACGGAATCTGAAGCGGTCGATCCGGAAGGTACGGCTGCATATCTTCAGGAGCGACCGGCAGCCAGCGTGTATGCGGTGCTCGTGTGTGCCAGCAAAGTAGGAACGGTTTCCGGTTTTCACTGCCGGAGTAGAGTTCGAGTCGGCGAATCACGTGATCCGCGAGGATGTCGGCGGTCAATCCCTTGTATGTTTTCGTCGCCAGCATTTCTTCGAGGTCGGGATCGACCGTCTTGAATCCACCGTGACGATGGCCCATGAAATAGTCGAAGCCCTGTTTCGTCGGATGGAACCGATCGTTCATACCGAGATGCCATTTCCCGACGAGCGCTGTCTGGTAACCAGCGGAACGCAGAACATCGGCAAACGTAACCAGGTCCGTGGGCAGCCCGTTCGTCTGATCAGTGGCCTTCAGCCAGTTGTCGATACCGACTTCGAAACCGTAACGTCCCGTCAGGGTTGCCGCACGTGACGGTGAGCAGACGGGAGTGGTGACGAACGAGTTGACAAGATAAGCGCTCTCGGCTGCAAGCCGATCCATATGCGGCGTCACAGCCTGCTGGTTTCCGGACTCGCCGATCGCCCAGGCGGCCTGGTCGTCAGTGCAGATAAAAAGAATGTTCGGTCTCTCGGTAACGGGCGGAACCGCTTCCGCGCTCATCGGGAACACGAGCTGCAGTGACAACGCAACGACGCAACCAGCCAGCTGCATAATACCTAAGAAAGCGGTCAAGTCCATGGGAAATCGGTCCGGCCTGGGGAATTCGAGGATCATTGCCACGATGTGAGATTATCTCAGAGTTCGGGAAAAAGGTTGAGTGCCAGAGGCCGGAATTTGGAAACACGGTGGAGGGTGATCAGGTTGGCATCGTGCTGGTTGCGGCCGCTTTTCGACGTGCGAGAGAGAACCAACAAATCGTCGCCATCGACCATGGGCGCCGCATACATAAAGGACTCGAGCGGCTGGGAGGACATCGCCACGCAGCCTGCGGGAAACCATGTCAGCGCGTCGATGCTGTAATACAGCATGAGGAAGCGGCGCTCGTTCCCCAGCCCGCTGTGCCAACCCATCTCAAAAAGCCGGTTGGCCAGTCCTAATGAGTTTTGGCTGTCGATGGCCAGGTTGGTTGTCATCCAGAAAAGCTCGGATACGTCGTCATAGATGACGTGGAACTTATGTTGCCCGCCCGGCCAAGCGCAAAACCGGCTGAATTCAAGCTGCAGACCGTCGCCATTGTCAGACGCGTCGCAGATGGCGGCGATGTTGGGGATCGCATACCGGTCGATACGCGCGCGGAGCACCACCATGATTCGCCCACGCACTTCCACGACATTGGGCTCGAGCCAGTGATCGGTCCAAGCTTTCCCACGGATAGCACCGGACCGATACTTGTCGCGATCGAGCGTGAGACCTTCCGGGGTGCCGGGATAGCCGACTTTGTTTGACAATCGCCAAGACTTCGGACTTAGTAGGTCTTTTGACAAGTCCCCAGCGACAATGCTGCAGGGGCGGCCGGCTCCTCCTCCGGAATCGAACGCACGATAGATTCTTCCGTCCGCCACGGTATATCCCGTGGGCGCGTTCCAAAAATCACCCTCAAAAACCGTTACGACTGGATGCCATGATCTTCCTTCGTCAGCGGAGCGGCTCACGATGATATCCCGCCTGCCGAAATTGTTGCCGATTAAGTAGAGCATGCCGTTATGGACAAAGGGTAGCCCCATGTTGATATCTAGCGGCTCATGGCGCTGCCAATTTTGGCCGCCATCGTCGCTGCTGGCCAAATTGTAACGCCCGGGATTGCTGTGTTTCGCAACTCCCTTCGTTCCGCGAAAGGTCCAGGTAGCCAGGATGCGGCCGCTGGGCAGTTTGGTCAGCGAAGGATCATCGGTGATTCGGTCCGGAGAAGGAGTCTCAGCGACGACGATGTAATCCTGCGCGAGCGGCTGGCTACAAACTCGCAAATCGTTCGGCCAGCGCCCACAAGCTGCTTCCGGCGTCAATAACACCGCTTCACCGCCTGCAGCTGCCGACGCCGCCAGGAGTTGGCGCCGTGTCAATGCTGATTGACCACTCATGATGATGGCCCCGTTGGCAGGATCGAAACTTGCGCGTTGGGTTCGTGTGAATCGTAAGTTATTTTTGCCAGTTTCCTTAGCGGGCCTTACTGGACAGCTCCAGGTCCGCCACATTGTCGGTTTTGGCCTTGACCTCAAAGGTCAATCCCGAGGTCCCGGGGCTGTTGTATTTGGTGGGGATCAATGATCGATCCATTTTAAACATGCCGGCATCCAAGTTTCCTGGGTCGTTCGGCTGCGTCTCGACCACCTCTTCCGTGCAGAACACGGAGATCTTGTGCATACCAACGATGGCTCCGTCTCCCCGTCGGTACGTCGAGAGAGTGAAGCTGCCGTCGGACTGGTTGTCGGCGGTTGCCCCACGGCCACGTTCGGGAGCGAAGATCACGGTGCCGTGGGAAAGTGGCTGACCGTCAAGCGTCACCTTGCCCGTGACTTCGGCCGTTTCCAATCGATCTGTGCCCCCACAGCCGCTGACAAACCACACAGCCAGCCCCAGCACCATGTATACACCGCAGCGAGTGAGTTCAGGTTTTGCCATGATCTGTTTTCGCGAGAGGTCGTCCTTTGCTCATGGGAAAACACAAGTCCCTTTACTCACGTTAGAGTAGTCTTGCCGGCTCACCTTGGTTGACCGTCGCGATGCCCTTGAAGACCTTCAACTCGATATTTTCGGAGATGAATCTCACCGCACCGTCGCAAAACAGAAAATTGCCGCCGCCGCCGCCGGCGTGTTGGCTGCCAAAGCTGGCATCGTTAAAGGATGATGTGGCAAAGCAGTCGGGCGAGCCGATCACGTGCATAGGATGGAGAATATTCTTGGTGGAAACTGCGTAAGCTTGCCGACTCCCGAGCCCCGAGATCCAAATGCGTTGCACGTTACTGGGCCAGGTATGCTCACCAACCATCATGGTTTGCGAGGACCCGTCTGTGATGTTTTTCGCCAGAGTCACAGTGCGGTCGACCGGGAGCGCTCCGGTGTTGGCAAATTTCCCCGCCCCCCGCAGGCCCTCCAACGGATAGGTTCCGCCGCTGTAGTCGTTGGAGCCCTTGGCACCCATGATGCCCAGGTATGCGGTAAAGTACATGGGAAAGGGGTCCGGATTGGGGCATTCGCGGACCATGGGACCCTCGGTCGGACAGACAAGCACCGACAACAGTGTACTGCGTGCCCAGCCGTTATCCTCTGTCTCGTGACCCAACTGAAGATCTACCTTCTCGTACACCACTCCTTCTTCATAGTAGGGCAGGATTAACACGAGGAACGAGAAGGCGCCGCCGGAATTAATGTTGGCGCGGGGTGCCCCACGTGGTTCGCGCGATGACGCGCCCGGCGGGAACGTTTGGAAGGCGCTGTGGTAGTTGTGCAGCGCCAAACCGATCTGTTTCATGTTGTTGATACATGCCGTGCGGCGGGCCGCCTCCCGCGCCGCCTGCACCGCGGGCAACAACAAGGATACCAAAATCCCGATGATCGCGATGACCACCAACAGCTCGACCAGGGTAAAACCGTGACGAGGCGGAGAGCCATTTGGTCGGGTCGTTTCGGTTGCTAAGGGTCGGCCGCCAAGACCGATGATTCTTTTCCGTGATTCCCTATCCATGACTCTCACTCCGCGACTAAGGACTTGTAAAAAAAACTTGTTCCTTTGTCCCCTCTCCCATCGGAAGAGCGTAGGGTGCGGGGTCGAAAAAACGGACAAGTTATTTTTTTACAAGTCCTGAGGAATGGACTCATTTGATTTCCTGCTTCGCAATCCAAAAACACGCCACAAAAATAACACCGGCGCGACCATGACGATCCCACTTGGTTCCGGTACGGTGCCGATTGAGGCCATATTTTGCCAATTGAACAACACTTCATTGAGTTCAGGAAGGCCCACATTCCCACTGGGTCGAAAATTGACCCATTCAACCGGTAGACCGGGTCCCGGCGCCTGCCAGTTGAATAGTACCAGATTGAGGTCTTCAAGTGCAACCACACCGTTGTCGCTGTAGTCGCCCGGCACATCTGTCGGGGGGGACACGAATGAATCGATCTGCTGCGTAAAATCGAAAATCCCCTCATTGGTCCAGCGGATGTAATCGATCTCCAGGTCGATAATGCACCCTGGATCATCGGCGCAGCGGGGACCCGCAAAGAAACTTGAATTCCGGGGAGTAGCGCGGGGCCCAATCTCAACAAAGATCTCAGCCTCTGCGCCCGTGTGATCTTTGAAGTAAGCCGTCCCTTCATTGGCATTCGCGTCGATCGCCACCCGCACAGTCGCAAAATCGCCCGCCAGATCCAAGTCAATCCAGTCGGTGACAACGGCTCTTGCACGGGTCCTGGCCACATCCAAATGGTAGTTGTGGTCCCCGTCGGCCCAGTTGAAGCGGGCGCCACCCCCGTTGCTGTCACGCTCACCAACTTTGAACCGGTACTCCACAGTTATCCCATTTGACGCGTCCCAACGCGATTCGCCGGCGGCCGTATCATTAGTGCCGATCCGCCAGTCGCGCCGCCCCAGTCCTCCTGGTGCTCTGTCGCTGGTGTAGAAGAGAATGCCACCTGTGGCCGTCGTCGAATCGGGGTTGTCCGAGTTGTTGAAATCCCACGAACTGGTGCTGGAGTCCACATTGAGGATGGAACCGGGGGCCTCGGGTAGGAGATCGGCCTCATACTGATGTTGCCAAGTCACCGCGTGTGCCACCAGGGAACTAAACGTCCACATTGCCAATGCAACAACAATACTGCGCAGTCTCATAACGTTCTCCCTTCGCGCGGGAAGTAAAAAGCAGGCTCGACCAGCGCAACTCCGCTTCGCGTTGCACTGTTCAGTCTTTCCTTTTCCGTCTAATCAATTCGCCGTCTAATTAATTCTACGCCTCGCCAATGAGATTCCGAGCATGCCAACCAAAAGCAACGTGACAGAAGTGGGCTCAGGGATTAAATCAATCTGCTGCGAAAGATCGAAAGCTCCCTCCTTGGTCCAGTGGATGTAATCGATCTCCAAGTCGATAATTTCTTTGCCGCGGGGACCCGCAAAGAACATCGAATTTCGGTCGCTAGTGCGGGGCGAAACCGCGATGGGGACCGCAGCCTGTGCGCCCGTGTGATCCAGGAAGTGAGCCGTACCTGTGTCGTTACTCCCGTCGATCGCTACCCGTACTAAAGCAAAATCGCCCGCCAGATCCAGGGGAAACGAATCACCCGCGGATGATATTGCACGGGTTCTGGCCAAATCCAAGTGGTAGTTATAGTCCCCGTCGGCCCAGTTGATGCGGGCGCCAGCCCCGCTGCTGTCTTCCGCGCCAAGTTTAAACCGAATGTCCACAGTTTGCGCAATTCTCGCGTCCCAACGCGAGTCGCCGGTGGCCGAATCATTAGTGCCGATCCGCCAGTCGCGCCGCCCCGCCCCTCCTGACGTTCTGTCGCTGTTGTATTTGAGAACGCCATTGTCGATGAACGTCCCACTCGCGTTGCCCGTGTTGTTAAAATCCCACGAACTGGTGCTGAAGTCGTCATTGAGGATCGAACCGGGGTCCTCGGGTAAGAGATCCGCATCATACTGATGTTGCCAGGTCACCGCGTGTGCCACCAGGGGGCCAAACGTCCACAGTGCTAATGCCACAACAATACTAGGCACGATCCGACACATTCTTGAAAAACTTGTCATCATTGTTCTTCCCCCCTTTTGGATTACTAAGGCGACCGGTGAAACCTGTTCTCTCCGACGCACAACAGCAAAAAACCTTCACGTCGAGGCAACAACGTAGTTGCGTTGCCCGGTATGGCAAAAAAAAACGCCACACCCATATGCCGCTCTTGCGGCACAAAGGTCTAACGTTTTAGGAGCTTCTCAGTGACGTTGCTCCGCCGGTTACCCGACGCGATCTCCTCGCTTGGTTGAGCTGCTAAACTGATCACTCCGAGTATATATACATACTATTGGTTTGCAAGCCCTCGGATCCAGGATTTCTTGGAGGCCTTTCGGAATTGCCACAACGCATTGACAGGTAAGGAGTTAGGCCAACAAGTCGTAGTGGTGGCCTCCAGCCGCCGCTACGGCTTTGGCGAATATTTACAGACCGCCGTACACATTTGCCGAAACCGTCCGACACGAATGTAGCTGAACTCGTAAGAGTTTGGCCATTACGCGTGCCAATTCCGAGGCCCCATGATTTGATCGACGACCGCATCCCGAAGCTGATGTTGCGAAAGCGTGGCAGTTTCTAGTTCGGTCGCCAAAGTCTTACGACTTCAGCTACGTCCAATAACCTGCGTATGTGGAAATTCAAAAATCCTTGACGGCGTTACTAGACGAGTGCCCGTCCCGGCGGGAGTTTCACCTTCTGCCTAACTCGCACCCAAAGACGAAAGGGGCTATATTCGGCACTTAACCGGCCAGCCGGCCAATTCCACTCTGCCAAGTAGACGGACTCACAGCAAACCACGACGCACACGGAGCAATGATATCATGGGTATTCCTTTTGTCCGATCTTTTGCCGAAGCCGAGCCTTATCACCAAGAGGAGCCTGGCGAAGCGACTTTTCACTGGCTACTCAAAAAGGATGAAGTCCCCGGTCTGCAGATGGGACGGGTCGAGTTGAAAGGCCCGATCCACAAAACACCGGCCGTCCACGAGGACTTTCACCAGACCTATCTGTTGCTGTCGGGCTCGGCAACCATTTATTTGGACGATCAGCAGGAAAGTGTAACAGCTCCGGCGGTGGTCGTGATACCGAAGAACACACGGCATTCCGTCCAAGTCCCGCAGGGAGCCGCACTGTCTTATGTTTTCGTCAATCAGTTGCGCTAGCTCAGCTTGAATTGACAGGTAGGACGGGCACTCTTGCCCGTTACGTGCGTGGCGACGGGCAGGAGTGCCCGTCCTACATCAACCCGTCGATCGTGCGTGGGCGATGTACTCAGGCGCGGGCATACTTCATTTTCCACGATTTCCGCTACGTCATTCGTATCGCCACTTGATGATCCACGGATCATTCGTTTGTCGCTGAAACGCCTTGAGCCTTGCTTTCAGGATTTCGAGAGTAGCAAGGTAGTTAGGATCGTCGGCCAGGTTGTGGCCTTCGTGGGGATCCCGCTGGACGTCGTAGAGTTCAAACTCTGGGCGATGGATGTAAGTGCCTACGGTCTTCGCTCCGTAGGGAGCGTCCCTGCCTTGCTTGAACTGTGCCTGCCATGTCGGAGCGGCCCACAGGTCGGAGGCGAATGGGAAAGGGAGCGGATGAGCGATGTTCCAGATCAATTTTAACTGGCGTGTTCGCACGACCCGCATCGGATAGTACATTTGGATCTCGTGGAAGGTATGAGATGCATTCACTTCATCCCAACCCTCGGGCGTTTCCTGATCCAGCACCGACAGGAACGACCGTCCATGCAAGTCGCCCGGCTTCGTGACGTGCGAGGTTTGCGTGCCGCGCGGTGGTGGCGGGATCTGATCGACAAACTGCTTGTCTACGTTGCCGGTATTGTGATCCACCGCGCCGGCAAAATCGAGGATGGTCGGCGCGATGTCGATCCAGCTGACCATGGCATTGGTCACCACGCCCCGTTTTTCCAGCGTGGGATTGCGCACGATGCAGGGCGAACGCATGCCGCCTTCGTAGAGCGTCGTCTTGGCGCCGGGCATCGCGATGCCGTGATCCGCGATGTAAATCAGCAGTGTGTCGTCCCAGTGGCCCGCGTCGCGGAGGACTTTAATGAGACGTCCCAAGCCTTGATCGACCCTCGACACCGACTGGTAGTACTGTGCGATTTCCGCCCGGCAGGTGGGCGTGTCGGGGAGAAAACCGGGCACCAGCACATCGGCGGGATCGTAGACGACTTCCTCGACCTCGGGATACCCTTTGCTGTCCGGCTGGGGATTGCCGAAGCGATCCGGTTGGTGCGGCAATTCCGTCGCCTGGCCGCCGCCGCGGTGCGGATCGGACGTGCAGAAGTACAAAAAAAACGGCTGGTCGCTCTCTTCTTCGATGAACGCCTGGCAGTTGTTGGCCATCACCACGGGACTGCGCGAATTGCCGGCGATAACGCTCTCGAATCGATACACGTCGTCCGGCGCGACGTGGAATTTGCCGCAGCGAGCTGTGCGGTATCCGGCCTTGGCCAGGTAAACCGGTAAGCTCGATACATTCGAGTAGCTGTTGAACTTGTGGTAGTGATGCTGGTGGCCGTAGTGCCCGTTGGCATGGTTGTGCAAACCGGTCAGAATCACCGAGCGGCTGGCCGAGCAACTCGCCGTGGTGCAGAACGCATGGGTAAACAGCGTCCCGTCGCGCGCTACCGCGTCCAAGTTGGGCGTCTTGATGACCGAGTTGCCGTAGCACCCTGCATCCTGACTCTGGTCGTCCGTGACCAACAACACGACGTTCCGCGGGGCCGCCCAACAGGACGAACCGCCGATTACCAATGCGGTCAAGACACTCAGCACCAAGAGACGCTTCATCGTTCACTCCCGTCAATGTCAATAAGGTTGGGTCGTGGGTCAGTTTGTTGGATGTCATCCTGAGCCTGGCATTCCGCTTCGCGGCATGACATCAGGAATGAACTGGGACTATGTTAAGAACCTGAGGCGGATTTGTCATCCTGAGCCCAGGATTCTGCTCCGCGGCACGACGTCAGGAATGAACTGGAATTTTATTGGAAACGAGAGGCGCACCTGTCATTCTGAGTGAGCGAAATCGGAGCGCAGCGACGATTGGCGAGGGAATCCCGACGACGTCGGGATTGGAGGGTGCTCGGCACAGCGAGCCCGATCACAAGCATGGCGAGAGGGTGTCCTTCGAAGCACCGCCGAATGGTAACTCCACGCGGGGCCCTTGCGCAAGTGCGCCCTCCGAGATCCTTCCTGCGCGAATGGCCGCAAGCGGCCATTGCGCTCCGTCAGGATGACATAATGAGCAAAAAACAAGAATTAAAAGAACGGTGAAAAATGGAAGTCCATTGGAAGCGAATGGCAAGGATCTCGCAAGAACGAAATGAAATTCTGCGCATCGCTGAGGATGTTATTCGTCAACTGATCGACTGCCCCGTCGCAACGTCTATTGATCCTCCTGGGCCTCTCGCATAAACTCGCTGGGATACGCGGAACCGCACGATCCAGCACCAACCACTCGGCTTGACCCAGTTTTGCAAGGGGGTCCACCCATGGCGAAATCGACCGTATCGACAAGACTCAACCGGCGGCAGCTCCTCGCAGCGGCCAGTGCGACAATTGCCTGTCCGACGATCATTCCGAGCAGCGCGCTAGGACGAAATGGTGCCGTGGCTCCCAGCGAGCGAATTGTCTTGGGAGGGATCGGCATCCGCAATCGCGGCGGCTACGTGTTGAGCTTCATGCTTGACCAGCCGGACGTCCACTTCGCGGCGATCGCCGACGTGAGAGCCGATCGACGTCAGGCTGTGAAGGAAATCGCCGACCGGAAGAACGGTGATCGAGCGTGCGCGACTTACCGGGACTTTCGTGAGCTGCTGGATCGCTCCGATATCGACGCCGTGCTCATTGCCACCGGTGACCGTTGGCATGCACCAGCATCGATGCTCAGCGCCGAAGCCGGGAAAGATGTTTACTCTGAAAAGCCGTGCGCAATCAGCATGGAGTTGTCGCGACGGCTGGCCCATACGATCCGCCGCACGGGACGAGTGTTCCAGGCCGGGACGCAACGTCGCAATGTGTCCAACTTTCAACATGCGGCAGATCTCGTTCGCAGCGGAAAGCTCGGCAGAATACACACTCTGCATGCATCGATCTACGAGCTGCAGAACCGCCACGACTGGCTGCCGGCTGAGCCGGAGCCGGCGCGGGACGTTGTGGATTGGGACATGTGGTTGGGACCGGCGCCCTGGCGGCCCTACAACCACTTGTATGTCGACGGTGGGTGGCGGGGCTTTTACGACTTTGACTCGGGTGCCAAGCTCTTGGACTGGGGCGCTCACACCGTGGATCTTTGCCAGTGGGCGCTGGAAGCGGACGATACGACTCCGATCGAATACGAGCCACTCGACCGACCTGGCGACAATGTAATCCGCTGTACTTACGCCAGCGGTGTGCAGCTTGTGCTGCGCAAAAACGGCTGGCTGGGACTGGGCACTTGCCCCGTGCGTTACGAGGGGGACGACGGCTGGGTCGAAACCGGTGACAGCGGGCGGATTGAAGTCTCTTCAACCGCCTTGCGAGCAGAGTTACCTCCGCCGTCACCCGATCCGGGCACTTCGCCGCGTCTGCATGTTCGTGACTTCCTGAACTGCGTCAAGACCCGCAGGCCTCCGGCTACGAATGCGGATGTCGCGGCGCGATCGCATATTGCCTGTCACGCGGCAGCCATCGCCTGGATACTCGGTCGCAGGTTAAGGTTCGATCCCGTCAGGGAAGAGTTCGTGGGCGACGAAGAGGCCAACCGCATGCGGAGTCGTGCGATGCGCGAACCCTGGTCCGTGTAAGTATAGCCATTCACGATTCAAGCCGCTCGTGGCTAACGCGGGGGGGCCAAGCGAGATGTCGGTAAACCAAAGACCTACCCTCTCTGAATGGAAGAGGGGACAAATGAAAAGTTATTTTTGCGTCGCCCCCACGGTATTGGCCACGTGCCTGGCATTTTTCAGCGAAAGTCGGGCGCAGCAGTCCAGCCCAGCACCCGATGATGCGGCGCGCTGGGAGGCTGTCCTGGAGTCTGACGCCGCGGTCTATGACAAAGCGATGGCCTGCCGAGCCCTCTCGCTGAAAGGCGACGATCGAGCGGTCAGCGCACTGGCCGCATTGCTAATCGACGGCCGTCTTTCGACCTACGCCCGCTCGGCGCTGGAGGCAATCCCCGGCGAGGGCGCGAGCCGGGCGTTGCGGGATTCGATCGACCACCTGCAGGCAGATGCGCTGGTCGGCGTACTGGGATCGATCGGCAAACGTCGCGACGCACGCGCCCTCCAGAAGCTCTCGCAATTGCTCAGCGCTGGCGAGGGCCGCGTCGCCTCCGCGGCGGCCCGGGCGTTGGGCCGGATCGGGACAGTTGAGGCGGCCGACGTCCTGCGAAACGCCGTTACGAATGTGTCCCCAGCGCCGCGACCTGCGGTGGCCTGGGCCGAACTGGAATGCGCGGCGGAGTTGGAACGGAGCAACGAGACCGAGGTGGCCCGTGACCTCTACGAATCCGTGCGGCAGTCCGATCTGCCGCGCTCGCTAGTCGTGGCGGCAACCAAGCGGATCATTGCACTGGGCGGGCAGCAAGGGCACGCGCTATTGTCGGAGGCACTCAGTTCGGATCACGAGCAGGCGTTCCGGATGGGATTGCAGGCGGCCCGCGAACTCGGCCCGTCATCCACGCCCATTCTGCTCCGATACCTCGAGACGGCTCCGCCCACACGACAGGTACTTTTGCTGGTCGCCTTGCGTGATGGGAGAGATCGCGAAGCCTTACCCGCGATTTTGCAGGCGGCCAGTAGCACGGCCGCGATCGTCCGGCAGCAGGCGATGGAGTCTCTCTCGGGATTCCAATCGTCGGCAGTGGTGGAGACACTGTTCCGCGGAATCGGTGACCCAGATGCAGCCGTGGCGGAAGCGGCGACAGACTCTCTGGCCGCCCTGCGGAGTGGCAACGTGGATGGTCGGATCGTCGGTATTCTGCAGGGTCCGAAGTCTCGCGTCACGAGCAGGGCCCTCGACGTCGCACGGTTGCGCCAAATCGGTGCCGCCTCAGAAGCGCTGTTCAAGATGGCGGATAACAACTCCCATCTCGCCGCCACACGGGCATTAGGGTCAACGATCGACCTGGCCAGCATGCCGCGGCTGGTGCGGTTGGCGATGCGGTCGGTCGGGGAGCAGCGTGCGGCGGCGGAGCAGGCGTTGTCTACCGCATCCGCGCGCCTGCCTCGCGAGGCGAGCGCCGAAATCCTGGCCGGTGCAGTGTGCGACGCTGAGTTGAACAACCAAGTCATGTTGCTGGAGGTGCTCGGCGAACTCGGAGGGAAAACTGCTCTGCGCACGATGTCTGCGATGGCGCGTGCTGATGAGGATGGCCTGCAGGATGTGGCAACCCGTCTGCTTGGTGCCTGGCCAACGAGCGACGTGAGTGAAGTGCTCCGCGAGCTCGCCATGACGCTGAAGAACCCGAAGTACCGCATCCGTGCGCTGCGCGGATATATCCGTGCTGCCAGGCAACTTGAGATGGAGACCAGCGAGCGGATCGCGGTTTGCCGCGACACACTTGAACTGGCAGAGCGAGTCGACGAGAAGAAATTGGTGCTTGATGTGCTCAGGCGGTACCCCACCACGGATGGATTGGCCCTGGCGGCATCGCTGCTGGATCAGAGCGAGATACGAGGGGCCGCATTTGCGGCCGTCTTGAATATTTCACCACGCCTTGTCCAGCAGCAGCCCAGCACGACCGAAGCCGTACTCGAGCGCGCGGGGGGGCTGACGACCGAGCAACGCAGCGAGCTGGCGGAGGCCTTGTCACGTGCCCGACAATTCGCTGCTCAGGAGGAACAACGAGAAGGCTTTGTGTCGCTTTTCGACGGCCAGACACTTGCTGGTTGGCATGGCAATCTTGAGATCTTTCGCGTGGAGGAGGGGCAGATCGTGGGTGGCAGTTTGCAGAAGCCAATTGAGAGGAACGAGTTCCTGCGGACCGACAGGACCTACGGCGACTTTGAGTTGCGTCTTCAGTTCAAGTTGGTGGGTGAGAAGCCCAATGCCGGTGTTCAGATCCGCACGCAAGAGATCCCTGGCCATCACGAGGTCAGCGGTTACCAGGCGGATTTGGGGCCTGGCTACTGGGGGTGCCTGTACGACGAGTCACGGCGACGACGCATCCTGGCAGGACCTCGCGATCATGAGCGTGATGCTCCTGTCCGCGTGAACGACTGGAACGATTACCGGATTCTCTGCGAAGGGAATCGAATCCGCTTGTGGATCAATGGAGTGCCCACGGTCGACTACACCGAATCCGATCCCGAGATTCCGCTCAGCGGGATCATTGCGGTCCAAGTCCATTCGGGGGATCCGATGGAGGCGAGGTATCGGAATCTGCGGATCAAGCAGCTACGGGCGCGCCAGCAGCGCGAATGACCAGTGTCTGGATGTATCTGCTGTCGGATGGAAGTATGATCACTGGCATCGAGACGCCGTGGGCGGTAAATTCTGACAGAATTTTCGAAGTTTGAATTCTTGCCAGTCCAGCTACAGACTACAGGCTACACACCGTCAACCACTTCTTCATTTCGCCAAGCTGTATTTTTCATCACGTGGAGAACTTTCATGGTCATTGCAAAAACTCGCTCGGTCTTGTTGTCTGTCGCCGCGTTGCTCGTTGGCAGCCTGGCAGTGCCGCTGACCGTAGTTGCCGAAGACGCCGAGCCGATCCGAGTAGACTCGGTGCACCAGCTTTTTGTGGACGACCATGTCGTGGCCGACATGAACCTGGTCCGCCGCGCGGTTCACCAGGCCGAAAAATACCCCGGCAATCCTGTCGTCACTGGCGACAAGCCGTGGGAAAGCGGTCGTGCTTACCTGTACGGGACCGTACTCAAGGACCAGGGAATCTTCCGGATGTGGTACTTTTCCGGTTACGGCGGCATGGAACTGATGCTGTACGCCACTTCGGAGGATGGCATTCACTGGGAGAAGCCCAAACTGGGCATCGTTGAAATCGACGGCTCGACGGCCAACAACGTCTGCATGGTGAGCGAAGCCGGCAACATGGAGACTTATGGGCCGCTGGTCGACCCCCACGACCCCGATCCGCAGAGACGCTATAAGACGTTGCTTTGGGAGGTCCGAAGCAACAACCGGCGTGGCGTCTGGACCGCCACATCGCCCGACGGAATTCACTGGACCAAGAGTGACAAGCCCGCAGCCACCGAAGTGGGCGACACGGTCGGCATGCTCCATGGCACCCCGCCCGGCGCGTACATCGGTTTCGTCAAGATCGGCACCAAGTGGGGACGCTCGCGGGCGCTGATCGAAAGCCAGGACTTCCGGACCTGGTCCCCACCGAAGCTGTTCATGACCACCGATGAAGAAGACGACCAGCCGTGCCAGTTGTACAACAACACCGGTTTTCGCTACGAGTGCATGTACCTTGGCTGGCTGGAGACGTTTTTGGCCCACCGCGATCTGTACAAGCTAAAACTGGACATCGAGTTGATCCATAGCCGTGACGGTCGCGGCTGGCACCGCATGCCTGGCCGCGAGCTGGTGATTCCGTGTGGCCCCGACGGTTCATGGGACCGCCTTAATAACGCGCCCGGCGGTGGGCCGCCCATCCGCGTCGGTGACAATATGTATATCTACTACAGTGGCCGCACCTACTACCACAATCCGCAGCCGTTTCCCCGCGAAGATCCGCGCCTGTCGGCGGGCCCCGACATCGGCACCACCAATATCGGGCTGGCCACCCTCCGCGTCGACGGTTTTGTCTCTCTCAACGCCACGCCGGTCGAGGGTACCGTCACGACCAAGCCCCTGCTGCTGGACGGCAAATCGCTGCACATTAACGCCGTAAGCGATTGGGGCGCGATCCGGGTTGAAGTGCTGGACGCTGAAACCAGAGAGCCGATTGCAGGATATGAGTTAAACGATTGCCAGGTGATGCGGGCCGACTCGATCGACCAGGTTGTTCAGTGGACCACGACGGATGACCTGCCGTCCGAGTCGAAACCATGCCGCTTCAGATTCTATCTGAAGAACGCACAGCTCTATTCGTTCTGGGTCGATTAGTTGGACAGCGCGATCAAACCGATGGGCCCGCTGCAATGCGATCCTCATCGGTTGCGGCCGGAGAAAGACTATCCAGTATGGCGGAGCGAATTACCCGAAGGCTACGTCATGCTTGACCAAATTAGTATCGACTTTCGCTAGGACCAACCTCGTCAAACGCTGGTCTCCACCCGCACGATGTTTGCCGCGACGTAACGCTGAAAGGCATGGCTGTATGTCAGGCCGAGCCGGATGTCGGGCATCGTCGCGTCGGGCTGACGGAAGACCACGATCAACCGCTCGACATCCAAGCTCAACACGTCCGGGTATCCGGCCTGGTATCGGTGTTGCACGAGCGGCGACACGTCCCGGTCGATACCACTCGGCCGAGGGCTTTCCAGCGTCAGCTGGGGTTCCCATGTGAAACCCTCGTCCGCCGTGGAAAACAGCAAAACGCCGAAATCTCGCACCGGGGTGGCGTACTCGTCAACCACCACCATGTCGACGGTTTCCTTTTGCTGCGAGCCCGGTTCGCGCTCCTCGTCGCGCAGCGGTCGATACCAGTAACGAACGTTGCCCGGCCAGGAGCGTGCCGCCAACACGATCTGACCATCCGCCGTCGCAGTCAGTCGCGGCTCGCACACCTGCAGGTTGATCGGTTCTGCCGCGCTCCAGCTGCGACCACCGTCTGTGGACACCGCACGGAATCCATACGGAAAGGCGCCAGCCGCAATCGCGTCCCCGCGGCTGATGGCCAGCAGACGCCCATCCGGTAGTTCCAATAGCGAGGTCTCGGAAATCAAGACGTCCGTGATGTCGGGCCGTCGCAAGATCGTGCCGGCCAGCGCCCAGGTAAGACCTTCATCGTCAGAGGTCAGCACCTGGACACGGGTGTCCTCTGGTGGGCGGCCGAACCGGTACGCGGGCAGCAGCAGCCGACCATTTTCTCTCAAACGGATCACGTGCCCGAACGGCATGACCGGCCCCCAGTCACCTTCCAATGTCCGCGCTGGCTCAAAGGTCCGTCCGCCGTCGGTCGAACGCAGCAGGCGCGTCAGTCGCGGGTTTTCGGGTCGGCGCTTCAGGTCGGAACCCTCCATGTGCACGATAAACACCAGGTCCCCCAGGCAACTGATCGTCCCCTCGACGCCGCCCAGCTCCATCTCGGAGACGATCTCTCTTTCGGGCGCGGACCACGTCCGGCCCGCATCGACCGAGCGGCGCAGCAGCAGACGCGTACCGGCCATACAGTCGGTCAAGTCCGTGTGCAGCAACAACAGATCACCATTCGAGGCGCGCCCGATAGAGGGATTCTGGCCGAGGGCGCTGTCGATGACGATGCGCTGTTGGATGTCGAGTTGCATGGTAATTGATCCTCCAGGGCACTGTGTCACGTTTAATCCGCCGCGTCTTCGATGTCAACCAGGTGGCAGGCCACCTGATGATCTCGCCCGGGCAGCGGCCGAAGTGTTGGCTCGATTCGGCTGCACTCGGGCTCTGCGACCGGGCAGCGCGTGTGGAACCGGCAGCCGGACGGAGGATGGATCGGGCTGGGCACCTCGCCCTCCAGCTGGGTCCGCCGCTCGGCACCGGACTTCAGGCGTGGAACGGCCGACAGCAAGGCCTGGGTATACGGGTGCAGGGCGTTGCCGAACAATTCCTCCGTTGAACCTATCTCGACAATGCGTCCGAGATACAGGATGGCCACGCGGTCGGCCACCTGCTCGATCACGGCCAGGTTGTGGGCGATGAATAGGTAGGTCAGTCCTAGTTGCCGCTGTAGATGTGCCAGCAATTCCAAGATCTTAGCTTGGATCGAGACATCGAGAGACGCCACGGGCTCGTCGCACACCAGCAAGTCCGGTTCGACCGCCAGTGCCCTGGCGATGCCGATCCGCTGTTGCTGTCCGCCACTGAATTCGTGAGGAAAGGCGGCGGCGAATTGTTGCCCAATGCCGACCAGGTCAAGTAACTCAGCCACACGCTCGCGGCGGCGTTGTTTGTCGTGTAGGCGATGGAAGCGCATGCCGTCCTCAATCTGGTCGCCGGCGCTCATCAGCGGGTTGAGTGACGCCAGCGGGTCCTGGAACACGATCTGCAAGCGTCGTCTCATGCGGCGCATCTGGGGCGCCGTCAATTGCCGCAGGTCGGTGCCGTCGAACCACAGCTGGCCGGCGGTCGGCTCGACCAGTCGCAGGATGGCGCGGGCCAGCGTGGATTTACCGCTGCCGCTCTCGCCGGCCAGCCCCAAGGTCGTGCCGCGCTGGATGGCCAGCGACACGCCGTCCACCGCCCGCACGAGTTCGCCGTTGGCACGCTCGAAGTACTTCTTCAGGCCATTGACGTAGAGCAGTACGTGCGGCTCGTCGGGCGTTTGAACTTGTCGTTCGTGTGGCATTTTAGGGAAGCTTTCTCGCCGCAATCCGCTACAGTTCCGCGCTAGGCTGGACCTCTTCCACCGGATGCCAACAGGCTGACCAGTGTCCCGGCTTCTGTTCTTCCAGGGGTGGCTGTTCGTCGCGGCACCGCTGGCTGGCGTGAGGACAGCGGGGGTGGAAGCGACAGCCGGACGGTGGCCGGCGCATGTCGGGCGGTGCGCCAGGAATGGATTGCAGACGTCCCCGGCCCTGTCCCAAGTCCGGCGTACATTCCAACAGGCCGAGCACGTAGGGATGGCGTGGTTGTTCGAGCACCTGCCGCGCCGGTCCGATCTCCGCGATGCGGCCCGCATACATCACCACCAATCGGTCGCAAAACTCGCTGGCCACGGCCAGATCGTGCGTGATCATGATCACGGCCATGCCGAACTCACGGCGCATGGCGCGCAGGAGGTCGAGGATCTGGGCCTGCACCGTGACATCAAGCGCCGTTGTCGGCTCGTCGGCGATCAACAGCCGTGGCCGGCACGCCAGGGCGATGGCGATCATCACGCGCTGTCGCATGCCGCCGGAGAACTCGAACGGGTACTCGCGCGCTCGTGATTCGGGCGACGGAATTCCCACCATCCGCAGTAGCTCTACCGCGCGGCGCCGGGCCTCTGATCTAGAACACAGGCCATGCCAGACGAGCGGCTCGGCGATCTGGCGGCCGATTGGCAAGGTCGGATTCAGAGACGTCAGCGGATTCTGGAAGATCATGCCTATCCGGCTGCCTCGCACGGCCCGCAGTTCCGGCTCAGGCAGTGTCAGCAGATCCTGGTTTTCCAGCAGTGCCTGTCCACGTTCGACACGCCCGTTGGCCGGCAGCAATTTCAGCAGAGACAACACGCTCGCGCTCTTGCCGCTGCCACTTTCTCCAACCAGCCCGACCGCCTCGCCCGGAGCCACGTCGTATGAGATTCCATCAACGGCCCGCACGATCCCGTCACGGCGGGCGAAAGATGTGGTGAGATTGTCAATCTGGAGGAGCTGAGGTGGCATGATTTTAGAGCTCCTGATCTCGGCGGAAAACGTGATCGCACCCAAACGAAGGCATGTCGCCCCCCCTGGATCATCACTCCGGCCGTTGCTGGCAATGCCACTTTACCGGTTTGGTGTTCAGGTTTCAGTGTTCACGCACGAGAGGTAGAGCGAATGGTCCTGGAAATTGAACCCTACTAAACCAAGCTCGGTTTGTATATCGCTGCCAGCCTTCGCCGGATTTATGATCAAATCCATTCTTCTCTTCCTGCCGCCTCTCACCGATCGCCGCGCGGGTTGAGCGTGTGCTGCAGCGCGTCGCCCAGGTAGGTAAACGCGAGCAGGGTTATGGCAAAGCTGATGGCGGGAAACAGCAGCACGTGGGGCAGGAATCTTACGTAATTGATACCGTCGGTGATCAGCGCGCCCCAGCTGGGCATCGGGGGACGCACGCCCAACCCCAGCACGCTCAGGCCTGATTCGATCATCATGGCCTGTGGCATGGCGAAACTGATCGCGACCAACAGCGGAGGCAGGGCGTTGGGCAGGATGTAACGTCCCACCAGCGCCAACTCGCCGGCGCCCAGAGCTCGCGCAGCCTCCACGTACTCGCGTTGTTTAATGGCCAGGATCTGTCCCCGCATGAGACGGGCGATGGCCGCCCAGCCGGTCACGGACAGCGCCACGATGATCGTAAACACCCCGCGTCCCAGGGCGGCGACCAGGATCAGATTGAACAGAAACCCGGGAAAGGCGAACATCACGTCGGTGACGCGCATCAACACGAGATCCAACGTGCCGCCACGGTAGCCGGCCAGCACCCCGATCAGACCGCCGATCAGCACGTTGATCAGCACCGCGCTGAACGAGATGAGCAAGGCCGTGCGTAGACTGTACACGACGCGGCTGAAAATGTCGCGGCCGGCGCTGTCGCAGCCAGCCCAGTGGTGCCAGCTGGGCCCCTCCCGGACCGCGGCGTAGTCCGACTCCGCATAGTGATAGAAGGGAAAGCCAGGGATCAGTCCCAGTAGGGGAAACACAATGGGCGCGAGCACGAGCACCAGCACGAACAGGGCACTGGCCACGCCCACCCGGTCACGCCGGAAGCGCCGGCCCGCGCCCCGCCAGAAACCTTCGCTTAAATGACCGTCGGCGATTGTGTCAGACTCCGGCATGATTTCTTCATGTGGAAATTTTTCATCGTTCATCCGTGCTCCCTCCCGGCGCGCATCCTCGGGTCAAGGATTCCGTACGCGATGTCCACGAGAAGATTCATGACCATGATTGCCAGCGCCAGCACAAATGTCGAACTGATCAACAGCGGATAGTCGCGCAGTTCGGCCGCCCGGGCGAAGAATTTTCCCAAGCCCGGCACGCGGAACAGGGTCTCTACCCAAACCGCGCCGATCATCAAGGCGCCCATCTGCGGGCCCAACACCGTGATCAGCGGGATCAGCGAGTTCCGCAGTGCGTGGCCCACGACCACCGACCAGGGCCTTCCCCCTTTGGCCCACGCCGTACGGATGTAGTCCTCACCGAGCGTGGTCACCATGCTCGAACGCATGTACCGGGCAATGTTTCCCAGCGGCATCAGGGCCAGGGCGGCCACGGGCAGTATCAGGTGCGTGGGGCTTCCCCAACCGCCACTGGGTACCAACGGTACATACACCGCAAAGACCAGGATTAACAGTACCGCGGTCAGGTACGGCGGAATGCACTGCCCCAACATCGCCAGCAAAACACACACCTTGTCGATCCAGCCGCCGTGTCGCAGTGCCGCCACAACGCCCAACGGCAGGCCAACGACAAGTGCAACCAGCACCGCCAACAGCGCCAACAGCAGCGAACGTGGCAATGTTTCCCAGATCATCGTCTGGATGTCGGTGGCCGGAAAATAAAATGCCGGGCCGATGTCCCACGTCAACAGGCCTTTCAAAAAGAAATCGAGTTGGGCGAGTATCGGCTTGTCCAAACCGTAGGCGCCTTGCCAGTGGGCGAACAACGCCTCCTCTCGCGCCGTGCCCATCTGATCCAGCAGGCCTAAGTCCATGATGTTCTGCTGGAAGAAGTCACCGGGCGCCAGGTGCATGAGCAGGAAGGTGATGTCCAGCACGACCACCATACTCAACACGATGGTCGCCACGCGCCCCACGACAAACGTGACCAGTTTATGTCCGTATACGCGCTGACCGATCGTCGATGCGGCCACCTGGATCAGTACGGCGGCGCCCAGCAGTTGCACTGAGAGGCTGCCACCCAACAGGACGAACAGCGCCGCCGCGACGATCAGGACAGCGATGACTCCCAGCACAGCCGATCGACCCCGCCCCGCCCAGCGCCGGACCGCCAACAGCAGCAACAGCCCGAAGAGCGAGGCCAGCAGCGGCCGGCTCTCCATGGGAAACGCGTGAGTCGGATGAAAGCTGCCTTCCAGGAAGAACACCACCACACCTGCGCCTAGCAGCAGCACCGGCACGATGCGGCCCAAACAAAACAGCCACTGCGCTGCGCCAAGTGGACTCGACTCACGGGGCGCGCCCACCGCCTTCCCGAAAGGCATCACGGCCAGCGCCGCACAAATCATCGACGCGGCCGACAGCGTCGTCACCCAGGCCGTGGTATGCAGCATCACCAGGCCGCAAACCGCCGCCAGCAAGACGACCGCAATCACCACGTGACGCAGCCGCGCACTCGTTTGCCGTTGGTCATTAGAGTTGACGGTTGTCACTGCACCCGATGCCCGCATCGTGTTGGGCGGGTCTCCCATCCTACTGTCTGATTGCGGCATTGGATCGGCGTGCTGCGCGCGGCGAGCGATGGCCAGGATTCCAATGGCCGCCGCGGCGACCACCAGACCCGCGTAACGCCATCCTATGAACCGGATGTCGCCACCGTCCGTGTACCCCGAGACATCTCCCATCCTCCGGTCCGGAATGGAACCACCGCGCTGGCGGCGCGCCAGGGCCTGACCTTCCTGGAAACTCATTCCCGAGCTGCGCCGGTGGATCGAGGTGGGCGGCTTGCCGTCCACGCGAATAAAGGACATCCGCGGAAATACCATGGAGTAGGGCAGGACCTGGAAATTTTCGACAAAGGGCCGGACCATGCCGGTATAGTTCTGGCACCAGAGGGGAATGGCAAACGCATACTGGTTGATCATGCCCTTGAGTTGCCGCATCATTTGGCGGCGCCGCTGCGGGTTGTCCTCGAGCTTAACTTGGTGCAGCAAGCGGCTACACCGCCACACAACGTGGTCGTGACCCAGCGCGGGCGACGGAAAGCTGCCGTAAACCCCATTGATCCACAGGAATTCGGCCTGCCGGGCCCGCACGTACATGGCCCGCAGGAATAGCTGTTCCATTTCCGCTCGCTGACGCGCATCGTCTGGCGCGAGCCCTTCCTCTTGCAGCTGATCGACCCGCTCGCCAAAACCCTCCGACTGCAGTTCCTCTTCCAACAGCTTCTGCCGCGGACTTCGATCGTCGATGGCCCGTTCCAGATCGGCCAGCGTCCCGCGCAGCGCAGCGACCTCCTGCCGGCCCAACTGTCGAAACGGCTCGTACGGTTCCTGATCGAAAAAGTTCGCCAGTCTTTGCTCGAAGTCCCTTGCTTCGTCGATCCAGCGTTGCACATCCTCCGGCCGATGTCCCGGCTGGCCTTGCTTGTACGTAAAGGGCAGAAACTCGCCGTCGGGGAACCGTTCGATGTGATGTTCGCGGCGAGCCAACAGCTCGTACGGCAGGTCCCAGAAGGAGATTTGATGCAGCATGTTCTCGACATTGCCCAGCCGGTTCGGTGAGAGCGTGCCGCTGCCGCCGAGTGTCCAGCCGCAGTAGTCGTGGTCGACCGAAAGTCTCCGTACGTTGTAGACACCGCGCTCGGTCAGCTCGAGGTTGACCCGAATATTCAGAGTCTGCTCCCAGTGCAGCTTGAGCTCGGACAACATCCGTTCCGCGTCGGGGTCGCCGCCGTAGCAGTTCAGGGTCATGACCGGGAAGCCCATCCCGTCGGGATAGCCGGCCTCGGCCAGCAGTTGGCGCGCGCGTTGTGAGTCGTAGGTCAGGCCCAGGTCGTTGTCGAAATACTGGCTGACCGGCGTGTCGCAGTCGTCGATCGCAGTAAAAGGGACGTTCGCCACCACGTTTTCGCAGATTTCTCGTTTGGGGATGGCCATGGCGATCGCCTGCCGGACGCGCTGGTCCGCGAAGACCGCCTGGGTTTCGCGATTGAGCAGCGGGTAGAGGTATTGGATGACCGTGCTGGGCGCTAACCGCAGGCACTGACGGAGCGACTCGTTACGCCCGCCGTGGACCAGCAGCGCGTCCGAGGGCCGCATCAACGGGTACAGGATGTCCACCTCGCCCGTCTCGAACAGCGGCAGACCGACGCGCGAGGCGTCCTGGAAGACGATCCGATCGATGTTGCCCTTCAGTTCGCCCACGTAGGCGAGGTTGCGCGCGACCTCTAGCTCCGTCGCCTCGACCCAGCGAATGGGAAGGTAGGCACCGTTGCCGACCCAGTAGGCGACGCTGAACGTGTCCATGCCGTGCTGCTGGTAGGTCGCGCGATGCACGGGCAGCCCGCCACCCATGGTCAAGACACCGAGGAAGTCGGGCGTCGGATTCTCGAGCGTGAACTGAATCGTGTAGTCGTTGGGACATTTCACGCCCACCTCCGACCACTCACACGCTCCACCTACGAATCTGATCGCATTGACAACGTAGTACATGGGTCCGGCGTAGATTTTCGCGCCCGTCCGATCCACCGGCGAAGTCTGCCGCCAGTAGGTCCACTCAAAATCGCGGGCAGTGACCGGGTCACCGTTGGACCAGCGCTTGTCCCGGCGCAAATGGACGGTCCATACCTGCCGCCCGTCGTCATCGGTCGATACCTCGTGCGACCGGGCGACGCCCGGCACAACGCGGCCCTGCTCGTCGAGCACGTAGAGGCCCTCCAGCAGCGATGCCGCCGCGACCATTCGCATGCCTTCGTAGAACCAGGGACAGATCGACCCCTCGACGGTCGTCCCCACCAGGACGACGGTCTCGTCGGTCTGCGGGGCTCTGGCACAGCCTGAGGCCAGGGCCAGACTGGTGATAATCGCCAGGTGCGTTCGTTGTGTTACCTTCGTCATCAGGTCGCTATTTCAGGGAGAACGTAAATACCGTGCTCACTTTTCGCAAAAGCGTCCAACGAATTTAAGGAGACGACGAATGGGAAAATTAAAGCAGACCAACGGAAATATACCATATTCGTCGTCTCCTTAAATTCGTTGGACCAACTTTTTCGCCATCGATGTTGTGGCTGCGCCGCTACACTGACGTCGCAAATACTGTGGAATGCCTCCCATCGATTCTTGCAGGAGACGAATGTGGCAGGCAAGCAGATGATCCTCGGCGTTGACTACGCCGACGACGTGGAGACGGCGTTCGAGCGCGGCCAGATTGGGGACACGCCGCTGATCGAGCAAATTATGCAGGATGCGGCCTCGGCTGGTATGACCGCCGTCTGCTGGCGCGTCAGCCACATTGGGCGACTGACCTATCGCACGCTCTTGGGCACGCCGATCCGCGGCATGGGATCGATTCGCGAATCCCTCACCCCATTCGGCCTGATCATGCAGCGGATCGACCCGCTGGAGGTCGCGATCCGCGCTGCCCACCAGCAGGGCCTGAAACTGTACGTCTACTACACGCTGTTCGACGAGTGTTATACCGATCCGGGCACCGGCCTGATCAGCGAGAGCCGCTTGGGCCAGCAACATCCCGAGTTCTACCTGAAACACGCCTGGACCGAGGCTCGCGTGCGGGGCGTGATGTCGCTGGGTTACCCCGAGGTGCGGGACCACTTTGCGGCCCTGGTGGACGAGGCGCTGCAGTACGGACCGGACGGGATCTATCTGGACTGCGCCCGCACGCATTCGGGTGCGAACTGCATCCCCGTACACGGCTGGTATCCGCAGTGGACACATCCCTACCTGGCTTACGGCTACAACGAACCGGACGTGGCGCGCTACCGCGAAACCTATGGAGAGGACCCGCCCATGCCGGACTACGTCAACACGTCGTCGCTGGCAGAGACCGAGCGGGAGATGCAGTGGAACCAGGTGCGTGGCGGGGCCCTGACCGAGCTGCTGCGCCAGATTCGTCCGGCGATCCAGCAGTCCGGCGTACCGCTGTGCGTCACCTTTTTTCCCAGCACTTACAACGGTTTCAACCCTGGCTGCCACTGCCGCCAAATGCTGGGGCGGTTCCGGATCGACTGGCGCGCGTGGTGCGACGAGCAGTTGGTCGACGCCATCCGCCTGAATGTTGACCACCGGCGCTTCGGCTACGACGACTGGCAGGCAGTCTCGGCAGCCAAATACGAGTACGCGCAGGACCGGGGCGTGCAGGTGTATATTGACTGCGCGATCGACAGCGGACGCTATGACCAGCTCGAAAACCTGCCCCGGCCGCTGCCGATTCGTAAGGATGAGGACCCCGACACGTATTTCGATTTGATGCGCGATATGACGGCAAAGATGCTGAAAAGTTCCGCCGACGGGCTCTTCTTTTACGAGCATTGCGGTAACGACGACCGTACGTGGCGAGCCCTGGCAGAAGCAGCGCAGACGGTGTAGAACGATGACACGGACCAGTTCAATCAACTCGGACAATACACCCCGCCACGTACCGCTGGTAGATATGACTATAGGTCAACCCCGGCCTCAAATCCGGCAAACCCGGATCGGGTTGACGGTACACGCAAAACAGCCGGTGGTCGTCGATCCACACGATGTCGGGATAGGCGGCCTGATAGCGGTGCCGTGTGAGCAGGTCCGCATCCTCCGCCAAGGGGCCGCTGCGGGGGTTGTTGATCGTCAGCAGCGGCTGCCAGGTTCGCCCGTCGTCTTCGGTCGTGAAAAAGACGACGCCAAATTCTTTGACGGGGGACAGATATTCGTCTCGCAAACCCGCCGCGACCGTCTCGGTTTGGTTCGTGCCCGGCTCGCGTTCGTGTGGCTTGAGCGGACGATAGTAAAAGTAAACGTTGCCCGGCCAGGAGCGTGCGGCCAGCAGAAGACGCCCGTCGGGTGTGAGCGTCAGGCGTGGCTCGCAGATGTTGACGTTCATTGGCGTAGCCGATGACCAGGTCCGGCCGCCGTCGCGGGACTCCGTGCGCAGACCGTACGGAAACGCCTCGGCGGTGACGGCGTCGCCACGCATGATACCGACCAACCGACCGTCAGGCAGCTCGACGATGGCCAGCTCCAACAGTCGGACATCTGTCACGGATTTGTCCTGTTCGATCGTGCCCACATCGCTCCAGGTCTTACCGTCGTCGTCCGATGCGAAGATGACACCGACTGTCTGCGAACCAGCACGGTCGAGCCAGTTCTCACACGCATAGGTCGGCAGCAGCAACCGGCCGGACTGGCGCAAGCGAATCATCTTGCCGAAAGGCATGACGCCTCCGCGCCGGTCATTCAGGTCGATGGGAGCGGACCAACTGCGACCTCCGTCGGTCGATCGCCGCAACCGACCCCATTTCGGATTCCGCGGCTGGCGCTTGATGTCCGAGCCCTCGAGGTACGCGACGATCGCCACGTCACCGGCGCTGGATACTGTCCCCTCCAAGCCCCCCAGGCGCATGTCGCAGACGAACGTTCGTTCGGGTGGCGACCACGTCCGGCCGTTATCCGTGGATCGATGCAGACGCTCGCAGCAGCCGGCCATGGCATCCGCGGAGTTGGAATGCAGCACGAGCAGATCTCCCTCGGCAGTCCGCGCGATCGATGGATTCTGGCTCAGCTCGCGAATCACGTCCATTTGTGTTTCTACGGTTAGCTGCATGGTTCAATCACCAGGTACGTGAAAGGAAGAATGTGAACAAAAGGAAAAAAAGAATAAGGAAACAAAGATTAACGTACAATATAAACGGTTACGTATTTCCATGCGAGTCACCACCCGCACGATATTCGCCGCCACATTACGCCGAAACACATGGAGCCCGCAGCGCAAGTTTGAAGTCGCGCCATTTTTGCGAAAAAGCGAAAAAGTAGATCACCAAAAATTGAAGCCTGACGCGCAAGCGAGGAGAACGCGGGTAGCATCACGAACGTAGTATCGGTTTCAGACCCGTGTGGCGGCGTTATGGGCGCATGAGCACTTTGCCACCGACTGATGAAATTGGGCATTTTGGCTGCTGCCGCCGGCAATTGGCGTAAGTCCCTGCTAGTCAACAAGAACCGAGTTTTTGCCAGCGCAGCGGCTAAATCCATAGGGTATAACGGGTTAGATCAGCGCGAAAAAGCTTGAACGCTCAAAAAATTCATTTCGGCGATTGCCAACTCCGACTGCGTGGATTGGTTGACATCCCAACCGTGCTGTCTGTCACAACATTCTGCACTTTTCCGTGCGAGTTCTCGCCTTTCGGCTTTGATTCTTGGGCGGCAGTGGTGATCATCGAATGATGGCTACCACGACTCGCAATCTACGCAGATATGACCATCGCCTTCGTGAACTCGTCCGATCGACCGGCGATATCCAACACGCCATCCAGCGAGGCGTCTCCCGCTCCACGGCTCGCGGTTGGCTCAAGTCGTCCAGAACCGAGGTTGTCACGCTCGCCGTCGGCGACATGAATGTCCTCCGTCTTCAACAGGAACTACTGACGCTGCGCAAACGTGTCGCAAGGCTCATTGCGTTGCTTCGGCTTCTGGTCGTTCTGTTGAGATTGTCGGGATTCTCGCTAGCCGGCACCCGGGTTCCCGACGGAGCAGGGAAAAACACGCTGATGCGAGCAATCGAACGGTCAACTGCCGTCCTCCCGCTTCACATCGTACTGCGTGTTCTCCGACTGTCGCGCTCCCGTTATCATTCGTGGAAGCGGGAGAAGGAGTGCGGTCTGGACGACATGCCGTCGTGCCCACGATTATCGCCCCAGCAACTGACGCCAGCCGAGGTCGACACGATTAAGAAAATGGTCACTTCCGACAAGTACCGCCATGTGTCAACGGGAACGCTGGCTCTACTCGCACAACGGCTGGGCAAGGTCTTCGCCTCTTCGTCTACCTGGTACCGGCTGATCCGGATTTACGAATGGCGGCGACCTCGGAAACGTATTCATCCCGCCAAGCC
>Ga0310123_10000187_pt1 | contig 54875 bp, 48 predicted proteins | sample CB6_AW_1057_MG_FD_203505 | JGI IMG/M metagenome (GOLD analysis project Ga0310123, IMG submission 203505) | Marine microbial communities from Western Arctic Ocean, Canada - CB6_AW_1057 | ecosystem: Environmental > Aquatic > Marine > Oceanic | place: Canada: Western Arctic Ocean | collected... | reverse complement strand
GTCCAACCGGAGAACACCTCGGACCTGGCTACCGGCGAAGCTGCTGTCAAGGATGCTGTTACAGACAACCAATCCGCGACCGATCTCTCCCCAGATGGTCCTGCCTCGGAGTCCGGGGAAGACCAGCCAAAGTCGGGCCGCAAGCGGCGACGACGGCGGCGACGAAGGCGACGGCGAAGCGATTCAGGCGAGGCGACGGATTCTGGGATCGACCAGCCCGTCGAAGCCGGCGCTGCCGATTCGACCCAACCCGATCCGCTGGCAGCCTGGGGTGGCCCCGCCGCAACAGATGAGGCAACGGCTGACCCATCGGCCGCCGGTGAAGCGCCCACTGATCCAGGATCGACCGAGGACGGTGGCGGCCAACGGCCAAGAAGGAGACGACGAAGACGCGGACGGCGGCGGAGCACCACCGATGGTGTCAGTCCCGAATCGTCATCTCCGAACGAAGACGGTGTCGGTGTTGGATCACCCGAAACCGACATGGATGATCCTCTGTCGGCATGGCAGCCGCCTGGTGAGACGACCATTTCGAATATCGGATCGGAGAGTTCGGACAGCCCCCCGCCGAGCGAGTCTGCGGGAGAAGCGATTCTCGAAGAGGCTCGAGACGCCGCGGTCGCCGAAGACGACGAGTTGGGGATTGATTTCACCGACGACGACGCGGATGGCAGTCGGTCGAACAAGGACGTCCCCACCTGGGAAGACGCGTTGTCACAACTGCCCCGAAATCCCGGCGGCGGACCGGGAAACTCCGGCAAGAGTGGTTCCGGGGGCCGAAAGCGGAGGAGGCGAAGGCGAGGTCGGGGTGGCGAAGGTGGCGAAGGTGGCGAAGGTGGCGAAGGTGGCGAAGGTGGCGAAGGTGGCGGAAGTGAAAGTTCTGACGGTGGTGGGAGCGAGGGAAGCGGCAGTTCCGACGGAGGCGGTGGCGAGTGACTTGCCATCGGGAATCGGTCGCCGCCGATTCCGGAGGTGGCTATACTGGCACGCATGTTCGCATCGCTCACCCAACCTACCTGCCGTCTGGTGACCCTTGGTTGCAAGGTCAACCAGTACGAAACGCAACTCGTCAAGGAAGCCCTGCTCTCGGGCGGATACCGAGAAGCCGAGGAAGACGAAGCGGCCGACATCTGCGTGGTCAACACCTGTACCGTCACTGCCACCGGTGACTCGAAGGGCCGCCAGTTGATCCGTCAACTGGCCCGCCGCAACCCCGGCACGCGAACGATCGTGATGGGTTGCTACGCAACTCGTGACCCGAAAACCGTGGCGGAACTGCCGGGGGTGTTCGAGGTGGTTCGCGACAAGCGTGAACTGCCCGACGTCCTCGACCGGCTCGGAATCGTCGAACTTCCCAAGGGAATCAGCCACTTCGACGGCCGCCAACGGGCCTACATCAAGGTCCAGGACGGCTGTATCCTGAACTGCACCTATTGCATCATTCCCAAGGTCCGACCCGGACTGCAGAGTCGTTCGCCTGAGGACATCGAGGAGGAGGTGAAACGACTGCTGGAGACGGGGTTCCGCGAAATCGTGCTCACCGGGATCCACGTCGGACACTACGGCGTCGACACCACTCGAGGACGCTCCAAGCGTCCGCCGTTCCGACTCCACCACCTCTTTCAACGGCTCGACCGGATTCCGGGTCGCTGGAGAATGCGGCTTTCGAGTATCGAGGCCCGCGAGATCAACGACGACTTCATCCGTGCCGCTGCCGACTGCGAACATCTCTGCCCTCACTTCCACCCGGCCCTGCAGAGCGGATCGAACTCGGTGCTCAAGCGGATGCGTCGACGTTACACCTCCGAACAGTTCCTCGACACGATCGACTCGATGCGAGATCGTCTCGATTGCCCGGCCTTCACCACCGATGCAATCGTGGGATTTCCTGGTGAAACCGAAGAGGAATTCACCGAGACCGTCTCGGTCTGCCGCCGAGCAGGATTCTCGAAGATCCATATCTTTCCTTTCAGCCCTCGAGCCGGAACTCCGGCGGCCGAATCGCTCGATCAGGTCTCACCGGAGGTCCGAAAGGACCGGCTGCACCGCCTCGAAGAGATCGAACGCGAACTCGCCTCCGACTATCACACCTCCCTGTTGGGCCGTACGCTCGAAGTCCTCGTCGAACGCACCGCAGCCGATCGACCCGGATTTGTCCGCGGCACCGACCGCCGTTACGTGCCGGTGAGTTTGCCGGGGGACGAGACCGACATCGGCCAGTTGATCGATGTGCGTGCTGTCTCAAGTGACGAGACGGGAATCCTGGGAGAACGGTAATGGGACTCGAGGACTTCAACTCGCGTTTCTTCCAAGCCGACGCGTCGTCCGGATCGGTCGTCGCCACGTTTTTTCCCGGGCGTCTTGACGAGGAGCACAATGTGGAGGAACTGGGGCAATCGCTGTTCCAGTTGATAGACCATCATGGCTATCGCCGTGTCGCCCTCGACCTTTCACAGACCCCCTTCGTCACCAGTGCCGTTCTCGGCAAGTTGATCACTCTGCACCGACGTCTCCATCGTGCCGACGGTCGACTGGTTCTCTGCGGACTGCAACAACCGGTGGAAACGGTGATGCGGCGAAGCAACCTGCTCAACTACTTCCAGGTCGTTGACTCTCGCGACGCCGCTCTCACCTGGCTCGATTCGACGGACTAACGCAGCGATGGGTTTCCTGGTTGCAATCGAGGGCATCGACGGGTCGGGCAAGGGAACCCAGGCCCGTCAGTTGGTCGACCGGCTCGACTCTGACGGAATCTCGACCAGCCTGCTCAGCTTTCCGCGGTACTCCGAGACGCTTTTCGGACGCGCGATCGGCGAGTTCCTCAACGGTGACTTCGGCCCGCTCGAAGCCGTCGCCCCGCAACTGGCCGCCATGCTCTATGCCGGTGACCGGTTCGAATCTCTCGACGTATTGACCGAGGCTCTGGCCAATCACCAGGTGGTCGTCTGCGACCGCTACGTCCCCTCGAACCTCGCTCACCAGGGATCTCGCGTGTCCGCCGCGCAGCAGGCGGAATTGATCGAGTGGATGGAACGGATCGAATACGACGTATTCGGATTGCCGCGACCCGATACGGTTGTCTGGCTGGACATCCCACCCCGGATCTGCCGCAGGCTGATCACGTTGAAGGAACCTCGAGACTACACCGAGAAAGTCGCCGACCTGCAGGAGGCTGATCTCGAATACCAGGTCGGTGTGTACGACGTCTATCGGTCGCTGGCCACTGATCGTCGTCACTGGAACCGCATCGATGGACTGGTCGAGAACACCGAAGACATACGGACGATCGAACACATCGGCGAAGATGTCCTGGATGTTGTCCGGCGGCAGCTCTGACCACCGCCTTCGTCCTGGCCTCTACCAGTTCTCCTGGTCCAGCTCTTCGTCTGCGTCGAGGTCGTCGTCTGCGTCCAGCTCGTCGTCTTCGTCGAGGTCTTCGTCTTTGCCGTTCTCGACAAGATCATCGGCTGCCTGGCCGGACTCATCGTCATCCGGCGCACTCGCAGCTATCTTTGGTGATTCCCTCAGCTTCTCCCGATCGGGAAGTTCAGCGAGATCTTGGAATCCAAACAGTTCGAGGAACGTGCGGGTGGTTTTGTAGAGGATGGGGCGACCCAGCCCGACATCTACACCTCCGATCCGGACCAACCCCCGTTCCATCAGGTGCCGGAGAGTATCGGTCGGATCGACACCGCGTATCGCCTTGATGTCGGCCCGAGTGACCGGTTGACGGTAGGCAACGATCGTGAGTGTTTCGAGTGCCTGGGTCGAGAGTTTCAGTTGGTCCTGACGATTGTGCAGACGGTCGAGCCAGAACGAGAATTCGGGCCGAGTGCGCAGTTCAAAACGCGTGGCCACCCGTGCGACGTAGAACGCGCTTTTGCCGACATCGTAGATCCGATTGAGCCGTTCGACCAGTTGGCCAGCTTCGTCGGGCGACGCGAGCTTGGCGACGTCCGCGAGTCGGCGGGGTGACATGGCCGAGGGAGCAACCAGAAGGGCGGCTTCGAGTCGATCCAGTTTCTGGCTGCGATCGACTCCGATCGCAGCTTCGTCGACCTTGTCTTCGCCCGTTCCCGCTTGTCGGAAGACCTGTCGACGAAATTCACCGGACGAAAGCAACTGCCCGCTCAGCCCCGCATCACGTCGATCACCCGGCCCCGACCACGACTGGCTCAATCTCTGCCACATCGGTTGACCTCGTCGAGACTATCTCGCCCGCACCACGTGTCGATTGGCGCGGTCGGTCTGTTCGATCTGTAGCAGCACGTCGCGAGCCGCCCGCACCGGATCGACCGCCTCGGCCTCGTACCGTCGCACCACCCGCAGCAAACCGGAAACCGGTTTCACACAGCTGAAGTGCACTTCACCGGCACGACTTCCCGGCTGGATCTTGAATTGCTTGATCCCGTGGGCCGCCAGCTCGGCGCGAACGTTGCTCCAGGTCAACCGGGTCGCCGCAGTCAATTGGCCATCTCGAGCACGTCGTGACGTGGCTGGCAACGGTCGAGCCAACCGCTCGGGCCGACTCGAAGCGGTCATCTCGATCTTCTCGACTCCACCGACCGATACGTCTTTCCGGTCGTTCGACCTGTCGACGTCATCGCTGTCGGACCATCCCGGCAGAACCACCGAGGGGGCCAGTTGCGGCACACCGTAGACGATCATCGCCAACATCGCCGCCAGCGGGCCCAGCAACACAACCGCCCCCAGGCACTTCCCGATCATCCGCGCCATCGACCGATCCTCAAGAACACCAGGGCGGGAATGATACGGAACGGGTCTCGGACCGACAATTGCAATCCCCGCACCCGATCGTCCCGACCAGGTCATTGCGTCTCTCACCACCGGGCTATTGACCTCGTGAGGTCCCCGAATACAATCCGGCCCCCTCGAACCGTTCGCCCCCCATGCCGCATCTCTCAGCTCACCGTCTGCCGACACGTCATCGCCTGTGGCGGCGGCCAGCCACATCGATCCGTCTCACCGCCCTCACCACCCTCTTCCTGGCAGGGTGCTCGGAATTGGCCCGGGCGGACGAACCAAGATGGGTAACGGTCCAACGTCACGGTCCGTTCCTGGTCCACTCGGAATTCGCTCTCGACCGGTACCGCCGCGTCCTTGATTCGCTCGAAACGCTCCCCGACCGGTTCCACAAGACACTGGATCTGCCAGTCACCGGCCGCCCAATCCACGTCCACCTGCTGTCCAACCGCCGCCGATACCGGGCCCACCTCCGGGAGAGAATCCCCGACAGGGGCAGGCGTCGAGCGCTGTACCTGAAGGCCCGAGATCGCGGTTACGTTTTCGCCTACCGGCACGACGACTTGTCCCGCGACCTCCACCACGAATGCACCCACGCGCTGATCCATAACGCTCTGCCCTACCTGCCTTTATGGCTGGACGAGGGTCTGGCCGAGTACTTCGAGCGGCCCTCATCGGCATCGGCCCGATCGCATCCACATCTTGGCTGGCTCCGCTGGTCGATGCAGTTGGGATGGACTCCGTCGCTGGAACGACTCGAGTCCCGTCGACGGTTTCAGTCGATGACGACACGGGATTACCGGGAATCCTGGGCCTGGGTGCACTTCCTGCTGCACGGGCCACCCGCAGCTCAACGCGCTTTGGCCGATTACCTTGTTGCGATCCAGCGCAACCGGCCTCCCGGCCTCTTCAGTCGATGGATCCAGCCACGACTACCCGCAGCCGCTGCCGGGTTGAAGATGCACCTGGTCAATCTGTCCCGCTGACGGATCCCTGGCAACGCCAAGCCTGTTCTCCGGTGCCAGAAAACCGTGTTTTTGCATGGTTCGGACTGGAGTTGGCACGTTGCCGGTCCGATAGGAAGGAATATACGGGTTATCCGGATTGCACCCATTGACGGGATGGATCTGCTTGTCACGGATGGCAGGACGCCCGGTGTGAACGAGACAAATCCCGAGCCAACGGATTGCCTGCAAGAGGAACGGACCGATGAAACGGACTGTCAGCCGCAACACCTGGACCTGGTTCCTAGTCACGCTCTCGTGTATCAGCTTCGTGATGGGACAGCTCCCCGCGTGGGCTTTCGGACCATCCCAACCACAACAACGGCCGGATTCCAGTCTCGAATCGATCACACCCATCACCGACGTGGCACTGGATGAAAGCGGCCGATTGGTCGGCCAGATTGTCGATGACCAGGGACACCCACGCAGCGGTTTGATGGTCGTGCTGCGGCAGGGTCGCCGCGAGGTGGCTCGCACCGTGACCGATTCCGAGGGGCGTTTCGCCCTGTCCAACGTCCCGGTTGGCCTCTACCAGCTCGACGCCGGCTCGACACGGGCCATTTATCGTGTCTGGACAATTCAAACAGCTCCTCCGCAGACGCACCACCAGGTGGTTCTGGTAGCCGAAACCGGGACGGTCGTTCGGGGCAACCATATCGAATCGGCCGTCGACCAGCTCGACGCGATCACCTTGGCCATGGTCAGTTCATCGATCGCCGCCGTATCAATCGCCGGCGTGACACTCGGCAAGATCGACGATCTCGAGGACAAGGTCGACGCACTCTCCGGGGGTACCGGCACTCCCGCCAGTCCCTAGCTGACAGACCGATTCCCGGCTCATTCTCAGGCCTCACCACTCTCGTGGTGAGGCTTTTTTCGTCGGTCTCAACCGGTCTCAACCGGTCCCGAGCAACCAGATGCGGAAACCGGTTTTTTCCGACCGATCTGACTGACCGGCCCATACTGGCTCAAGCATGGTCGTCGAACACGATTTCCACCCAAGCTCACCCCACCACCACGACGATAGACTCCCTCGCCGGGATTCCCGCTGTCCGCTTCCCGGTCCGCGACGTTGTCGCCAGGGCCCCCTCAGTGCCCAAACCACGACCAAGAGGACATTGAATGAACACCACTGCCCGGATTAGCCGCATGACTCGCACCACCCTCACTCTTCGATCCACCTACTGCCTGACGGCCCTGCTCATCGTCGCACTGGCCCCGCTGTCCCGGGCTGCCGACCGCGTCGCGGTCAAGCCGTCCAACACCCGCGGCGGCGCGTTGAAGCAGGCGTTGAAGATCGCCGGCGAGAGCCGCGCGGCGTTGCAGACGGTCAAGACGTACTCGGCGACATTCTCCAAGAAGGAAGTCGTCGGCAAGAAGATGATCCACCAGACAATGCAGTTGAAGATGCGACACAAACCGTTCTCGGTCTACCTCAAGTTCGCCAAGCCGCACCGCGGCCGTGAAGTGATCTACGTCGACGGGCACAACGACGGCAAACTGGTCGTCAACCTCGGCGGCACCCTCGGGAAGATCCTCGGCCTCCGGAAGCTCAAGCCCAACAGCAAGCTGGTGATGAAAGAGAACCGCTACCCGATCACCGACATCGGCATCCTCAGGATGCTCGAAACCGTCGTCCAGCGGTGGGAGAAGCTCCCCCGCAACTCGAAAGTGCGGTACTTCCCCAAAGCCAAGCTGGGCAAGAAGAGCGTGCGGGTGATCCAGGTGACCCACCCCAAGCGATCTCCCGGAAACCCGTTCCACATGACACGGCTCTACATCGACAACCAGACCCGGTTGCCGATCCGCGTCCAGCAGTACGGGTTCCCAAAGAAGTCCGGTGGAAAGCCGCCGCTGATCGAGGAATACACCTACTCGAACGTGAAGCTCGACAAGAAACTCGGGGACTCCGACTTCACGCTCGAATAGGGCAATTCCTCGAACGTGAATCTCGGCGAAATTCCGGGGGTCTCCGACTTCGACCCCACCGATCCGAAGTACAGGTGGTACCGGGCCGGTGGACCTCGCCACGGCGAATCGGAGAGCAAAACAAGACGGCACGATCGGCCACGTCGGCTGATCGTGCCGTCGGTCTTTGCGCCGGCCGCATCCCGATCACGCACCCACCTCGTCAAATCGACCACCAGACAATAGAATTCCGTCAGGACTGCACGCCCGGCCGTTTTGCGGTCGTGAACTGGACTGGCCCGCACGAGGTTCAAGCCGCTCGGATGAGGACGACCGAAAGTGTCGAAGAGGTCCGGGACCTGGTCGCCGCGGCCCGGCGGGACGGTCGACGCGTCGGTTGCGTGCCGACGATGGGGGCGTTGCATCGCGGCCACACCAACCTGATCCGCTCGGCGGTGGACGACTGTCAACTGGTGGTGGTGACCCTGTTCGTCAACTCGCCGCAGTTCGACGACCCCGCCGATTTCAGCCGCTACCCGAGACCCCTCGAGGACGATCTGGCAACGTGTCGAGAACTGGGAGTCGACGTGGTTTTCGCTCCCGAAGACCGGACCGTTTACCCGCCGGGGGGGCAAACGACAATCGACGTGGGGCCGCTGGGTCGGATCTTCGAGGGGTATCACCGGCCGGACCACTTCCTGGGCGTGGCCACCGTCGTCGTCAAACTGCTCAACATCACCGATCCAGACGTGGCCTACTTCGGCCGCAAGGACTTCCAGCAGCAACTGATCGTCCGTCGCCTCTGTCTCGACCTGCACCTGCCGGTCGAGATCGTCACCTGTCCGACGGTTCGCGACCTCGACGGGCTGGCGCTTTCAAGCCGCAACGTACTGCTGGATCCCGACCAGCGCATCGCAGCCACATCGCTGTACCGGGTCCTGAAGCAGGCCGAAGAGGGATTGAGCAACGGCGCAAGTGACCTCCAGACACTCCGGCAGAAGATGCGCGACGAGCTTGAATCGACGCCGGGAATCGATGTCGATTACGCCACGATCGTCGACGCCCGGACACTGGAAGAAACCGCCGATGTGACCGAATCGATGGTCGCACTGGTCGCCGGTTCGGTCGGCGGTGTTCGCCTGATCGACAACCTTTCGCTGGACTCCCACTCCGCTCCCAACCCCTGAACGGCCCCCACCTCACCATGCGACAGACCCTGTTCCGTCTCCAACTCGACTCGCCGTTCTCCACCGAGTCAATCGACGGCGTTCCTCTGCTTGGAATCGGCTGGATGGCGATGCCCTGGGCGGTCTTGACCCTCTACTGGATCTGGCGAGCGGCGGGGAGCGAAGCGCCCCGGACCGAGCGGAAGGCCCTGTCAATCCAGTTCGTGATCGGCCTGGTCGCACTGGTGGCCATCAACCTGGTGACTCGTGGCGGGGCCCCCGGACCGGTCGTTCCCGTCTTCGGCTACGGCTTCCTGGTGTTCCTGGGCTGCGTCGCCGCGGGAATGCTCGGAGTCCGGCACGCTCGGCAACAGGGAATCCCCGAGCAACTGGTCTGGGACCTGGCGATCTGGCTGTTCGTCTCGGGAGTCGTCGGTGCCCGCGGGTGGTACGTGCTGCAGTATCACCAGAGGCTGTTCGCCGGAAAAACCTCGCTGTTGGACCGACTCAGGGCCGCCGTCGACATCTCCTCGGGCGGACTGGTGCTCTACGGTGGAGTCGGCCTCGCGCTGGTGGCCGTCGTCGTATTCGCCAGGCGGAACCGAGAACAGTGTTCGCAGCTGAAACTGATCGACCTGATCGTCCCCTCGTTTTTCTTGGCCCTGTCCTTCGGACGACTCGGTTGCCTGATGAACGGGTGCTGCTGGGGGGACGCCTGCCAACTGCCGTGGGCAATCAGCTTCCCCCACGGCAGCGTCCCCTTCAATTCACTGGCCGCCCGCGGTTTCCTCCACGCCGACGCTCCGGCCACCTTCGGACTGCACCCCAGCCAGATCTACAGCTCGTTCAATGGCCTGGTACTCTGCCTGGTCACCTCCACAATCTTCCGCAACAGTCCGCGACCCGGCCAGACCGTTGCGGTGGCGCTGGTGGTGTACCCGGTCACCAGGTTCCTGCTGGAGGTCCTGCGCGGAGACGAGCTGGGCCAGTTCGGCACTGGTTTGACGATCTCGCAATGGTTCAGCCTGGTCCTGCTGTCCATCGGCATCGTGTTCTCGGTCTGGCTGTTCCGACAACCCATGTCGGATCCGCCCCCGCACCGCGTAGAATCGTGACTCCCACATTCGCAAACCGATCCCGTGAACAACCGCAACGATCAACAACTGGTGATACTCTGTCGCGACGGCGATGACGCCGCCTTCGGCGTGCTGTTTGAAAGGCACAAGGAACGGCTGTTTCACTCGATGGTCTCGATGCTGAAATCACGTGAGGATGCGGTCGACATCGTCCAGGAGGCCTTCATCCAGGCCCATCGCAAGCTCGACACGTTCCGAGGCGACTCGGCCTTCTACACCTGGCTGTACCGCATCGCCACCAACCGGGCGTTGAGCTTTCTGAGAAAGCAGAAGCAGAAACCGGTATCGATCGAGGGAATCAACGAAACCGGCGGCTTCGATCCCCCCGCCTCCGACGACCACAGCCAGCCATTGAGGATGGTTCTTCGAAAGGAACATCGTCAACTGGTCCGCGAGACGCTCGATGAGTTGTCCGATGACTACCGGATCGTGCTGGTGATGAAGGAATTCGACGGCCTGAGGTACGACAAGATCGCGGAACTGACCGAGATCCCGATCGGCACCGTTCGCAGCCGGATCCACCGCGGCCGAATTGAATTGGCCGACAGGCTGAAGCGAAAACTCGGCAACCTTTTCGAAGACGACTAGACGACCACCGGGGCTATTCGAGCAGGGACGGCGGCAACGCACCCCAACTGGAGAGGTACATCCCGCGAGGCACCCCGGTTTCGAGCCACTTGGCCAGTTGCTGCTCGGGGTCACGCGACTCGACATGGTCAAGCAGCAGGTCGATCCAACCCGGACGTACGCGGTAGGTCACCACGTGAACCGATTCGAGTTTCAACTGGTCCTTGAGCGACTCGATCGCGTCGTCCTCGTAACCGATCTCGTCGACCAACCCATGTCCCAGGGCCTGTCCGGCGGTGTAGATCTGACCGGTCGCCAGTTCGCGAACCAGGGCCTCGTCCAGCCGCGGCCGATTGTCGACGATCACGCCGATGAAGCGGTCGAAGGCGTCGTCGAGGATTCCCTTCCAGACGGCACGGTCCTGGTCGCTGAGCTTTCGGAAGGGGTTCAGCGAGTCCTTCAGAGGGCCGGTCTTGAGAGGATCGACGACCACGCCGAAACGGTCGGCCAGTGAACTGACGTCGTAGCGGGGGATGATCACTCCAATCGACCCCGTCCATGTCGTCGGCTCGGCAAATATCCGCCCGGCGGATCCCGATCCCATGGCCACGTACAGACCACCGGAGGTGGCCATCCTCGCCATCGTCACCGTCACCGGATTTCCCGTCGCAGCCCGGTACTTCTCGAGGCGGTGGTAGATCTGGTGACTGTCTGCAACCAGCCCCCCGGGACTGTCGATCGCCAACACCATCCCCCGCACCGACTCGTCTTCCTCGACCTTGTCGATCATCGCGAGCACGCGTCCGGTCAGAGGCGGCATGATCACCCCCCTGATCGGCACCAACGCAAACTTCGCCGCCGACTCGTCATCACCCGAATGATGCACCTCATGAGGGCCACCACCGCGGGTCGCCTGCCACATCTGGTACTGGCCCCAGTTGACCCCCAGCGAGCCCAGCAGCAATACCAGCAACACCCACCGTGCTGTACGCCACCACCTGGCCCGGCAGGACAACAATCGCCCACAACTCTCCGATCCCGAACACCCCTCGCGGTGGGTTTCGGACTGCTCGGCGTCCGAAATCGACTCCGGAACCGTCACCTTGGACTCGGACGAATCACCGCTCATCACTGCTCCAGCACCGGAGTTCCGACTGCTAACCTGGGTCGACTCTGCCGGTTGTTCCGGTTGTGAGGGTTCCACCGAAGTTGACAATCGACTCCAGACATTCGGTTCAGTTCGATCAAAACGATTGTTCCAGTCTGTCCGGCCACTTCAAGGAACGTCGATACCGACTGCCGGATGGTGTCACAACAGGACTGACCTGCACAATCAACCAAAACCAGAAGTCGACGCCGAGACGGACTGATCCGTTCTGATTATTGTCCGCTGCGTCGACTCGTGCAATGAAATGGACAATCAGGTCCTGGGGGCATTCACAATGTCGAGGAACTCGAAAATCACACGGAAGTGGGTAGCGGTCCCCGGAATCACGTTGGGGATCTGCCTGGGAATCGCCCTGCTGGCAACCAGCCACGCTGCCGAGCCCCTTCCCGATTCGCCCCAGTCGGCTGAATCCCTGGACTATTACGCAGGCCCGACGGACCAACAGAACTCCTATGCGCCGCCGACGGGCTTCAGGCTGCCCGCATTCCGGTTGCCAGACTTCTTGACGCGACTGGGGCTGAAACGGAAACAACTGGCAAAGATCGCACCCTCCACCGCAGTTCTCGAAGAACTCCAGGAGATTTACCGGCAAAACGGCCTCACGATGCCGCCGATGACGCTCGCCGGACTCAACAACAAGAATCAACCAACCACCGCCGAAACGGTCCCGGACGCTCCGGCGGCGGTCCGGACAACCGGCGGCCAGTCCGAGCCGGCTCCAGTGACACCGCCGGCACCCCCCGTCGATTTTGCACCCCCCGTCGATTTTGCACCCCCCGTCGATTTTGCACCCGACGTGGTCACCAAGCCGGTCGTCAAGCCGGTCACCAAGCCGGTCGTCAAGCCGGTCACCAAGCCGGTCACCAAGCCGGTCACCAAGCCGGTCGCCAAGCCGGTCGTCAAGCCGGTTGCCAAGCCGGTTGCCAAGCCGGTTGCCAAGCCGGTTGCCAAGCCGGTCGTCAAGCCGGTCGTCAAGCCGGTCGTCAAGCCGGTTGCCAAGCCGGTCGACCGACATGATGGACTCGGCGGGAAATGCCCTGTCGCCTTGCGGGACGATCGGGAGCTGATCGATGGCCTGCCGGAGTTCAGTGTGACCCACAAGGGTCAGGTCATCCTGCTCTCTTCTCCGAAGGCTCGCGCCGCCTTCACCGCTCGACCGGACGAGTACCTGCCCGCTGCCGACGGGATGGACCTTGTCAGCATCGATCAGCGGCGCCCACGGCTGGGCCGACTTGACTTCGCGACATGGTATCGTGGCCGACTCTATCTGTTCACAACCCAGGCCAATCTGATCGAGTTCGGCGAGCAACCGTCGCGGTACGTCCGCTAGCTGCGACCCAGAAACGCGGCCACTCCGACCAGCGCCTTTCGCCAGGCAGCCACACGGATCGTGCGCCCAAAGACGTCGTAGTCGACTCGCTCGATCCGATCCAGTAAACCGCCGTAGACCCGCAACATCGCCCGGAGGACCGGACGTCCCGGCCGGTCGATCTGTTCGAAGAGACCTTCGCTGGCAGCGTAATGTACGCGGGCTCGAGACACCTCGAACTTCATCAGTTCTCGGAACCGGTCGTCGACCCGCCCGGCCAGCAGGTCTTCAACACCCACGCCGAATCGCTCGAGGTCCTCCTCCGGCAGGTAGATCCGCCCCATCGCCGCATCCTCGCCGAGATCACGGAGGATGTTGGTCAGTTGCAGGGCCAATCCGCAGTCCCTGGCCGTATCCAACGCGGCGGGGTCATGGAAGCCCCAGATGTGGAGACAGCACCGGCCGACGGCTCCGGCGACCCGATCGCAGTAGACTCGCAGGTCATCAAACGTCGGATAGGTCCGTGGTTCCAGATCCATGGCAACTCCGTCGATTACGGCCTCCAGTTCTGCTTCGGGGATCGAGAAACCGGCGACGGCATCGGCCAGGGCCGGGAACACGTCGCACGGCTCGACGACCGGTGCGTCGGCCTCACTCAACGCCACACGCAACTGCTCTCGCCAGCCGAGCAACCGTTGCTCTCGCTCGACCAGGCTCCAACCCGGCTCATCTCCGATGTCATCGGTGAGCCTCAGGAAAGCGTACAGGGCACACATCGCCCGGAACCTGTCTCGTGACAGGCCCAGGAACGACACGAAGAAGTTGCCTGCCTGTTGACGAGTCAATCGCCGACAGGCGACATGTGATGCCTCCAACCGGGAATCGCTCACACCTTGCGCCCCCCCGCCCGCCAGGGAACCACCCAACGACAGATCCCGCTCGACATCGCAGCCACGACCATCAGCACCACGTCCCGACTTCGCACCACCGGCCGCCGCTCCCAAACCCGGAAGCCGATCCCTTCGATCCGATCCAGAATCCTCCAGCCACCCCGCGCGAACAGGTCGATCATCACCGGCACCCTCAACCCCGGCAACATGCCCGGAAGTGACCGACCGTCACCGAACAACTCGCGAGTACGGTCAACCTCAAACCGCATCAACTCCAGGAACGCATCGTTGGTAACCCGGCCCGCCAGGCTCGCATCGTCGTACCCGAATCTCTCTCGATCCTCCCGAGGCAGGTAGACCCGACCCGCCTCGTGATCGCGACGGACATCCTGCCAGAAGTTGGCCAGTTGCAGTCCGGTGCAGACCGCATCCGAACAGGCCATCGCCCGATCGTCAACGACTCCGGCCAATGCCAGCACGATTCGACCGACCGGGTTGGCACTGTTGCAGCAATAGGCAAGCAGTTGCTCGAAAGACTGGTATTCGAAGACTCGCTGATCCTGGACAAAAGCATCCAGCAGATCATCAAAGGGGCGTCGGTGCAGACCGAAATCGGTGACAACCTCCTGCAGGGCGAGGGAGACCGGGTGCTCGGGCCTGCCGCTGAAACAGGCGGTCAACTCCTCTCTCCACCATCTCAACAACTCCAGGGATCTCTCGGGACCTTCGATCTCGTCGGCCAGGTCATCGGCCCATCGGCACCAGGCGTAAACGACCGACAGAGGGCGACGCAGTTGACCCGGGGCCAATCCGAGCAGCAACGGAAAATTCTCGTAGTGTGTCCGCGCCAACTTCAAGCAGTAGGCGTAAGCCTGGTCGAGGCTGCAGTCTGGGCGTGACGGGACCTCAGGCCCCCACACCTCCAACTCGGCTTCCACGCCCACCCTCGCGATCGTCACCTGCTCCCCCACCCAACAACATGACCCAACAACATGACCCAACAACATGACCCAACAATTGTTCTGTGCCCATTATTGGCTACAGTTGAGTTGGCAACCAGAAGACAGCCCTCCATCGTCGCCCCCTTTTTTCTCTGTCGGTCCCATGCCCGTTCCTAGAATCGCGATCATCGGTCGTCCGAACGTCGGCAAGAGTTCACTGTTGAACTGGCTGGCGCGGCGGAGGGTGTCGGTGGTCGATCCGACCGCCGGCGTCACGCGTGACCGGGTCACCTTCGTGATGCAGGCCGGCGAGCGGTACGTCGAACTGGTCGACACCGGGGGCATCGGGCTGCACGACACCGATCGGCTCGAGGACGAAATCGAACGGCAGATCCAGGTGGGAATCGAGGAGGCCGAGTTGCTGATGTTCGTCGTCGACGGACAGGCGGGCATCACTCCGCTGGACCGGGAAGTGGCTCGGCGGCTGAGGCCACTCGGGAAGCCGATCCTGCTGGTCGTCAACAAGTGCGACTCGCCAAGGACCGATCACGAGGCCCCCGCGTTTCTCGAACTGGTCGACGCCCCGGTCGTGACCACCAGCGTCGTGGGCCACCGCAACCGGGGAGAACTGCTGGCGACGTTGCTGGAGGTGCTGCCCTCGGCCGATGATGACGAGGCCGAGTGCGGCCGCGAGATGACGGCCGAGCCGGAACTGAAACTGGCGATGGTCGGACGCCGCAACGTCGGCAAGAGCACATTCATCAACGCGCTGGCCGACGACGAACGGGTGATCACCAGCGAGGTGCCCGGGACGACCCGGGACAGCATCGATGTGCGGTTCGAGATGGACGGCAAGTCGTTTGTCGCCATCGACACCCCGGGAGTCAGGAAGCGGAAGAGCATCGCCACCGACGTCGAGTTCTACGGGCTGGTGCGATCACGGCAGAGCATCCGCCGTGCCAACGTGGTGCTGATGTTCTTCGATTCCCAGGAGACGATCTCGCGAGTCGACAAGCAACTGGTCGAGAGCATTGTCGAAACGCATACGCCCTGCGTACTGGTCGTCAACAAGTGGGACCTGGCAATCCAGGCCGAAATGACAATGGCCAGGTGGTCGGAATACCTGATCTCGACGTTCGGCATGCTGCGGTTTGCCCCGGTCGCGTTTGTCACCGCCGTCACCGGCCAGAACTCCCGAAAGCTGGTCAACCTCGCACAATCGGTCTTCAAGCAGGCCGAGCAGCGTGTCAGCACCGGGCGACTGAACCGGATCGTCCGCGCCGCGGTCGTCGCCAACCCGCCCCCCTTCCGAAAGAACCGTCGACCCAAGATCTTCTACGCCACACAGGTCGATACATGTCCCCCGACGATCGTTCTGAAGTGCAACCACCCGCAGTTGATCACTCCCAGTTGGAAGAGGTACCTGCTGGGGGTCTTTCGAGAGGAATTGCCGTTCCACGAGGTGCCGATCCGGATCCTGATGCGGGGTAGGTTGCGGGACGGGGAGACCGGGCCCGCGTTGCCCGAATGGTCCGAGACGGACCTCGTCGAATCGGACTGAGAAAGACCCGTCGCCGGAGTGGTGGACACCCCGTGGCGGCTTGGTTTAATGTGAGTCATCGTACCCGTAACGACCGCCCCCACAGCTACTCCCGCAACGGAGAACTCACCGATGATCCCCGAACTTCGCGTCCCTCTTGCGGCCCCCCTGCTGCTGACAATTTTGGTCACCGCAGCTGCCGCCGATGACAAGGCCGTCGAAACGCTCCGTCAGGAAGTCGCCACCAAGGGGTGGGTGGTCACCAGCATCAAGCAGAAGCGGGGTGACTGGGACCTGGTACTGATGCGACCCGACGGCTCACAGCAACGCAAGTTGACCGACACGCCCGACTGGAGCGAAGCGGCTCCCCGCTGGTCGCCCGACAGCCGTCGCCTGCTCTTCCGTCGCATCAAGGCCGGAACCGTGATCAGCCACGACCGCTGGGGTTTCCAGGGCGAACTGGTGATGGCCGACGCGTTGGCACGAGGTGGACGCGTGATAGGAAAGCACCCGTGGGGCTGCTGGAGTCCCGACGGCACGCAGATTTCGTGCCTGTCATTGAAGGGGATCGAGATCCTCGACGCGGCATCCGGAAAAGTGAAGCGGCGGATGAAACGGGCCGGGTACTTTCAGCAGTTGTTCTGGTCGCCCGACGGCAAGTGGTTCTGCGGCACCGCCAACGTCGGCGGGGAACTCTGGACGATCGTCCGCATGGACGTCACCACCGGAAAATGGAACGTCGTCAGCCGCTTCCGTAACTGCACTCCCGACTGGTTCCCCGACTCCAAGCAGTTGGTCTTCAGCAACCGCCCGGCCAACCAGCAGGGATACGGCTGGACCCAGTTGTGGATGGCACCCGGCCAGGGTGGCCGGCGGAAGATGCTCTATGGCGAAGACGGCCGCCACATTTACGGCGGTGGACTCTCGCCGGATGGCCGCTACGTGCTGTTCACCCGCTGCCCGAAGGATGGCGGTGGTTCCGAGCGGGCCGGAGCACCCGGTGGACTGATGAGGCTGGCCGATGCTCCCATCATCGGTGGAACCAGCACCGCACTGCGGAAACTGCACCCTCGGGCCCACGACGGCCCCGTGCTCCCGCTGCCGGACCTCTGGGAACCGCACTGGACCTTCGCCAACGTCACGGCCTCCCGCTAGAACCGGGACCAAACATGCCTCAGAGCCAGACGCCGGAAACCGATTCCGCGGAGGTCCCGTCTCCGGCGGACCCCATATCCGGCCGAGGTGGCTCGACAGCCGCCCGCTGGATTCTGCTCGCGGTGGTCGTTGTCCCGGTGATCGCCGTCGCTGTGGCCACCGGGTTGCGGAGCGGATTGTCTCGAAACAGACATGACGGCACCGACAGCTCCCTCGCCGACCAGGCGGGCACCGAGGGACAGGTGACCACTGCCGGCCGATTCGAGGTCACCGCGAAGTTGATCGAGTTGCCCGGTGCGTTCCTTCCCAACGACGGACTGTACAACTACGCCTTCGTGCTGAAATACGAGGTCCTGCACGTGCACCGGGGTGGCGATGCCGTCGGGAAAGTCATCCACGTCGCGCACTACAACCCAAGGAAGACCCGGGCAAGAGTCGGCGACGAGTTCTATCCGGACCTGGGCGGGACAGTCGATCGATTCCGGGCGGGCGATGTCCATCGGCTGGCGATGGAGGAACCGTGGGACGAGCACTATATCGGACCGTTGGTCGACCGCTACCACGAGACGTCCGGGAAGAGACTCTACTGGGCCATCTGGAGCAACGCGGTCGGTGACGGCCGATGAGCGGCCCTGCTACCTACGGCGGAAGAACTTGCCCCAGACCAGGTACAGGAGAACCGGAGAGAAGACCAGCGAGAGACTGAAGCCGAAGATGCTGAAGAACTTGAAGCGATCCGGCAACACAAAGTGGTCGATCATCGCCGGCACGATCAAGCTCCAGCAGGCCAGGATTTTTCCGATCTGCTTCTCTTTGTAGACCGCTTCCTTGGCCTCGGCACTGTCGGGATCCACAACGGCTTTCTTCTTCTTCTTCTTCTTCTGCTGCTGCTGCTGCTGCTGCTGCTGCTGCTGCTTTTTCTCCTCGGTCCCGGTCCCTCCACCATCCACCTCAACGGCCTCGGCGGCCTCGAGTTCCGCGTAATACCGGACGACGCTCTCGTTGATCGACGCCGGGCTGGCAATCACTCTCCGCATCGGCACGCCGAAACGGAATCGCAAGTCATCTTCGAGCTCGTGGGACGGCTCCTGGCCGCAGGCCACCAGCAACATGTTGTCGTCAACAAACAGCGGCAGGATGGTATGTCGCCGAGCGAGGTTCTGGGGGACCTTGGTGAGCACCGAGCTTTCGGGAGTGAGTTGCTCGAGTTCGACGTAGGGAAACCCGAGTTCGGCCGCCAGGGCCTTGGTGGCCTCCTCGGCATCCACCAACTTCATCTGCACCACCGCATCGCGCATCTCCAGACCCCGCCGCTCGGCAAAGTCCTTGGCCTCCTGCATCTGCTCGCGACTGACCGTGCCCCACCGCACCAGTGTTTCGGCAATCGTGGGGTTGTCCAGGTTGTCGGCATCATCGAACGTGCGACCCATCGACTCGTCGTAATCCCGTTTCCGCTCGGGATCAGTCAGGCAGAGCATCGCCTTGGCGAGTTCGTTGAGCAGTTCCTGCGACTCGACCTGGTAGGTTCCGCTGGCATACTTGCGGACGTGCGCATTGAGTTTCCTGTAGTTCCCGCGGATCTTCTCGGCGTCGTCGTCAAATTTCACGAGTCGCAGCAGCGAATAGAGATCCACCGGCCGAGGGACATTCTCGGGGATTCCCAGCCAGTCCTTGTAGACGTCCAACGCCACGAGTCGCCTTCCTTGTGGACCAATCGCTCCGGCCAATCCCCGGAGGGGCACGCGCTCCGACTACTCGACCTGGTAACTCTCGGCCAGCGCCCCGAACGAATCGACGCCCTCGTCATCAAGTCCGGAATCTCGGACGATCTCGATCGACGCCTCGTTGTTGCTGGTCAACTCGCGAGCCGTACAGTTGATCCGACCGGCGGCATCGTAGGCGTAGGTCACTTCGACCGGCGATCCCTTGGGCAGGTTGGGCGGCAGATTGGTGATCCAGAAATCCCCGATATTCGCGCAGGCATCAATGTCGGCGACCTCGCCCTCGAGCACCGTCACGTGGATCCGCTGCTGGTTGTCCGAGGTGGTGGCGAACCGTTGAGTCACGTCGAACGGCAACTCGGTGTTGCGCTGGATCATGATGTGGTTCTTTTTCTGCTGGTTGCCCGGATCAGTCACCTTGGTGCCCAGCGAGTGCGAATTGACATCCGTGGTCGCGACACTTCTCAGGCGATTGATGATTGCCTTGCCCATGCGGGTCTCGCCACCGGTGGCACGCGCTTCGAGAATCGCAGCGTGAAGTGCCGCCCCGTGACCGACCGCCTCCTCGGGGTCCACATCCTTGTTGGGCTCGCGGTGGCAGATCTCCTTGAGCATCTTCTCGACGACGGGCATATGAGTCGACCCGCCGACGAGCATCAGTTCGTCGAGATCACCGGGGCTGACCTCGGCCTGGGCCAGCACCAGTTCGGTCGTGTCGCGAGTCCGTTGCAGCAGGTCACTGGTGAGACTTTCAAATTCTCCACGAGTGACCGAAACCGTCATCGAATTGCCCTGGAAGTAGACCTCGATCGGCACCTGGGCGGTCTCGGACAGTTTCCGCTTGGCATCCTCGCAATCCTGTGTCAACTGTCTCAGGCCGGCGGGATCCTCCCGCGGATCCATGTCGTATTTCTTCTGGAATTCGTCGGCCACGTGGTCGACCAGCCGCCGGCTCCAGTCCAGGCCCCCCAGCATCACGTCTCCGTCAGTGGCAAGCACCTTGAAATTCGTCGGGGTGTAACGGACGACGGTCACGTCAAAGGTTCCACCACCAAGGTCGTAGACCAGGATCGTTCGCTCGATCTGCTCGAGATCCGCGCGACCCAACTCGCCCTTCTCCCAGGCGTGGGACAGCGTGGCTGCGGTGGGCTCGTTGATGATGTCGACCACGTTGAGCCCGGCAATGCGTCCGGCGTCCTGGGTCGCCTTGCGGCGGATGTCGTTGAAGTAGTACGGCACGGTGATCACCGCGTTGCCGATCGGACCGATTTCCTTCTCGGCGTCCTGCTTGAGCTTCTTGAGGATCAGGGCCGAGACGAATTCGGGTGTCAGTTTCTGGTCCTTGAAGACCACGTGGAAATCCTTGTTCCCCATCTCTCGCTTGATCGCCTCGATGATCCGATCGGGCGTCTCCTCGGCGATGCGGGCGAACGAGGGGCCGACCACGACCCGGTCGCCGTCCCCCAACAGCACCACGCTGGGAGTGATGTCACGGCCATCAATATTCTTGATGAGCTGCGGGTTGCCCTCGTCATCGAGTTGGGCGATCGACGAGTACGTAGTCCCGAGGTCGATGCCGACGGTTTGACCTTCGACGAAATTGACGGCCATTCTCTGAATCCTTCACGCAACAGCAGGAGAACCAACGGTGAAACCAGAACAGGTCGCAGCAAACACGAACAGTCAATCGGCCATCTCGGTCACCGGCAAGAGACCGGGCGAGAACCCGGTCCATTGTGGCAATCCGCTGGAAGCGATTCAAGCACCTCGCCGGGGACCGGTGGTCCCCCCGGCCGACTTACCGGTTTCCCCGGGCCGCCGGCTTCCGAGACGGCACGCCCGATTGGGGCGAACCCGGATTGGTTTCACCCGGAGCCGTCTTGGTCCGAGGCGCCGGCTTGATGATTGGCCGCTCGAATGTCGCCTTCTGGATTCGCCGCAACGCCGCCTTCGCCTTCGCAGCCAACCCGAATTCGATCGACATCAACGGCGACGACCAACCGATGTCCTTCAACGGCAAGGCGATGTCTCCGAATTCGAAATCGCCGACCGAAACCGTTGATGCCAGCGCATTCTTGGCAAACAATCGCCAGGCCGTGTCGAATTGCCTGCGGTACACGTCGGTCAGCAGCCGTCCGTCGGCGAGCTCGACACCAGCTGCAAAGCGGCCGGTCATCTTGATCACCGGATCGGCCGGAAAACGGATCTCCAGAGCCTGGCCACCCTTTCCGGTTCGAGTCAACAATTTCAGCCGCGCGGTGTGTTCGAGCGTCAGGTCGAAGAGGGCCAGGGGCTTCCAGTCGCCAGTGGTTCGGGTCGAGACGATCAGACGGGCACCGGGGATCAGAAACCGGAAGCCCATCGGGGCCTCGACCGCCGAGGCCGATTCGTCTGTCGGCATGATCGAGATCGGTCGGGTCAGCTCCAGTTCGCACCGCACCTCGGTCGTCGCCGGCATCGTGGCGATCGCGGGAATCACCTTCGCCAACTCGCCGCGGTCACCCAGTTTCCGAACGAGTTCCTCGGGAGTGTCGCGGACATCGACACGGGCCACGCCACCGTCGATCAGCATCTGGGTCAGGGGATCGAGCAGTCCCGGAGCAAAACCGACCCGCAGGGTCTGCGTGCGAGGGATCCGCTTGACCAGGTCCTTGACCAGGATCATCTCGCGGGGAGACCGCGGGGCGGTCGACGGATCGGGCGCCGCGACGGTCATCCCGATCGCGATCGAAAGCCCGCTCTTTTCGACCACCACCGCCTCGGGCCAGAGCCGGACACGGGGCTGGTAGATCGGGAGCGGCCACAGGCTGCGGAACAGGTCCGAGGAATCGGCGAACTCAAGCCGTTGTTCCATTTCGGTGATCAACGTCGGAACCAACTCGCGAATCTTCTCCTCGACCAGTTCCCGCTGCTCCGCCAGTTTGGTGACAATCGTCTCGTACACCCTCCGTCGCGTGGTGCTCTTGAACCCCCCCGGCACGTCGATGGTCTCCGGACCGACCACCTCGTATTGGTCGGGAGCGATCCTGAAATTCGACTGGACCAGTTTGAGTCTCAGTCGCCGCTTGGCCACCGACGGCTCGACGACAAAATCCAGCATGACGGGCGTGACCGGCCGTTGGTGTCCGACCAGGATGTGCGAGGCACTGGCGACGGCCTTCAGTTCCCGCTCCTTTTCGAAGAAGATCTTCACTCCGTTGACCTTCTTGTCGTCGAGCTTGACCCTGTGGACCCGGGTCTGGCCGATGGTCACCGTGATGTTCTTCAACTCCATTCGTACGCTGATGGTCCCGTCGCTTCGGGTCGAGAGTCCCGCCGCATGAATCTCGCCGCGGTAGGAGATGTCATCGAGAGTCGCCTCGTAGAACTTCTTCTTCGGCTTCTTCCGCGGCTTTCCGTCATCCTCCCGGATGGACATCCGTTCGAGGGTTCCCGAGAGGATGTCCTCGGGCACCGCGGTGGGAATTGCCGCGGCGATGGCGTCGAGCACCTCAGCCCCCACCCTCAGGTAGGCCGCCCCGCCGATGTGAACTGCCGGAACGAAGGGAGACAACGCGTCGGGCAACGGTGTTCCGCGTGCGACCAGTTCGCCACCGGGGATCGGCTGACGCGGGTTCTTCAACCAGTTCTCCAGCAACTCGCTGTCGTAAGCCTGCTGCCACACCCCGTGAGCCTCGGACTTCGGCTCGTCGTACCGCACGCGGCCCCCGGCCTGCTTCAACGCCGCGACCATCTCACGGGAGCGTTCCGGATAGACAATCCGGTCCTGGGGTCCGTGGAAGGCCCAGATCGGCACGTTCTTCAGCGTTGCCACTCGAGTCGTGTCGCCACCGCCGGAGACCGGCACCACCGCAGCCCAACGGTCCGGATGAGTCATCGCCAGGCTCCAGGCGCCGTACCCCCCCATCGACCAGCCGGTCAGGATCTCCCGGCTGCGATCAACGCTGTAGTCCTTTTCGACCTGGTCAAGAATCTTCAGCGCGCGGTTGGCATCCGGCGACCCGGCTTGCCAGCGTTCCAGGAATCGGCGTCCTCGAGTCGTTTCGCACTGAGGAAAAATCACGATGAAGGGGTACTCGGCCGAGCGGGCTCGCACGTAGGGTCCCAGCCCGATCTGAACAGGCTTCACCCCGTCACGGCCACACTCGTCAGCACCGTGCAGGTACAGGATCGTGGGGTACTGCTTCTGCTTGTCGTATCCGGCCGGCAGGAAGATCTGGTAGCGGTGGGTCCCCTGGCCATCCTCGTAGACCTTTTTCAGGAATCGTCCTTGCCGAGCGTCCTCGGCCTGCTGCTGGGCCGGCAATGGGGCGACAACCCACAGGGCGGCGACAACCAGGGCCAGCCACCACGACCTCGGCAGAAACCGTTCGCCGCGAATTCGAGAAGCACTCCGCATGTCCCAGCTCTCCCAGCTTCGACAGCCTGCCACGTGCCGACCATCGACAACCGGCAACGTCACGCCCTCTCCCTGTAACCAGACCGCGCCACTGTGTCAACAAGATACCAGCGATCGGGTCGGCCCCGGAGTTGCGACGGTCCGGATGGAGACTGTGGGGCCAGTCTGAGGGGAACCGAGGCGTGAGTCGGGCCTAGACGTTTTGTCGCTTGAGTCGACTACGGGCCCGAGCCAACGTGGGACCGATCGAGTTTTCGACCAAGCCCAGCAGCTGGCTGATCTCGCTGTAACTTCGTCCCTCGAGATGAAACAACCGCACCACGCTCGCATCACGTTCATCCAGTCCCGCCAGCATGGCATCGACCTCGTCAGCATCGTCGATTCGCCGTTCGTGGACCGGCTGTGAGCCAGCCTGGTCAAGAGCGGCCTGGTGAGCCGGCACGTGGCCCAAGGCCTCGGCCTTCCGCCGCCTGGCCATCTCGCGGACCACCACGCGACGGGCGATCACCGCCAGGTAGGTCGCCAACGAACACTTGGCCCGGAACCGCCGCAACGCGGCGAAATCGTCGGCCAACAACGCCAGGAACACCTCTGCACACAGGTCGTCGACGTCGTCATTGGACAGCCTCACGCTGCGGGCGTGGGCAGTGTGGTTGATCACGTGGACGAACAGACCGATGAACCGATCCACGAAATCACGCCACGCGCCGGGATGATGTTCCAGGCAACGGACGAGCAGGCTGCGATCAACTTCGGTGAGAGCCAAGGGATTGCGCGCAACGGTGAATGAACATCAGATTCCGGTTGAACCCCCCCGCCCGCGCAAACTGTAGTCAGAGGCCAGACCTGAGGCAAGATGGGTCTCGATTCTGCCGAAACATATGATGGTGTCCGATGTTGAACATCGACGACTCGACTCGATCAGGCCGGCCGCTTGACACCCGACCGGCGACCACATTAACATTTCGCAGTCACCGGGGGATTGGCGCTCGGATCGGTCACTTGGGCGACTGTTTTCCGTCTCTGCGTGGCGCCTGCACGGAAATTTTGAGGAATCACAAATGACGCACGTCGTCGCCGAGCCGTGTTTCAACTGCAAGTACACCGACTGCGTGGTCGTTTGCCCGGTCGAGTGTTTTTACGAGGGTGAATCGATGCTCTACATCCACCCGGATGAGTGCATCGACTGTGAGGCGTGCATTCCCGAATGCCCGGTGGAAGCGATCTTCATCGAGGACAATCTGCCGAGTGAATGGGAAGGTTTCACGCAGCTCAATGCGGACATGTGCGACTCCAAGGACCCGGAGCTGCCGGTGATCACCGAGAAGCAGGAGCCACTGGTCGATTCCTAGGCCGGGCGGTCGAGGTCGTCGCGCGGAGTGTGAGGGGTCATGATCGACCCGGGGACCGTCCGCACTGCCTCCGGATTGGTTCCGTCGCTGGAGCGGTTCTGGACCGTCTCGGCCACCGCTCTCGATCAGCTCACGGACAACTGGTCCACCGAATCCGGGGCCCCGGTCTACACGGTTGGCGGCCGTTACACCTCGCGCGGTTGGACCGAGTGGACCCAGGGCTTCCAGTTCGGCTCGGCCCTGCTGCAGTTCGACGCCACCGGTGAGGCCCGGTTCCTGGAATTCGGCCGCGCCAACACGCTGGCCCACATGCCGCCGCACCTGACTCACGTTGGAGTCCACGACCACGGCTTCAACAACGTCAGCACCTACGGGAACCTCTGGCGGTTGGCCCGGGAGAACCGGTTCGAAGCGACGGCCGCCGAGATCGACGGGTGGGAACTGGCGCTGCGGATCAGCGGAGCCGTGCAGGCGGTCCGCTGGACCACCACCGCCGACGGCGACGGCTTCATCCACTCCTTCAACGGCCCCCACTCGCTGTTCGCCGATACCATCCGCAGCCTCCGATCGCTTGCCCTGGCCCACCAGCTTGGTCACCGGCTGATCGGTGAGCACGACGAGCCGATCGGGCTGCTCGACCGGCTGGTCCAGCACGCCCGCACCACCGCCCGCTACAACGTCTACCAGGGCACCGGACGTGACCGCTACGACGTGCGGGGGCGGGTGGCTCACGAGAGCCTCTTCAACACCAACGACGGCCGCTACCGGTGTGCCTCGACCCAACAGGGCTATTCGCCGTTCACCACCTGGACCCGTGGCCTGGCCTGGGTCATGCTCGGATACGCCGAGTTGCTGGAGTTCCTCGAGTCGGTCGAAGACGCGGCACTCGAGCCACTGGGAGGCCGCCGGGACATCGCCGGGATGATGCTCGAGGCGGCACGGGCCAGCTGCGATTTCTACATCGAGACGACTCCCACCGACGGAGTCCCCTACTGGGACACCGGGGCCCCGGGTCTGGCCGAGATGCCCGGTCACCGCGAACGACCGGCCGATCCCTACAACGACCACGAACCGGTCGACAGCTCGGCCGCCGCGATCGCCTGCCAGGCACTGGTGCGTCTGGGTCGCGTGCTGGAACCAACCGACCCCGACGCCGCCCAGGAGTACACCCGAACGGGCCTGGCCACCCTCGCCACGCTGCTGGACACCCCCTACCTCTCGACCGACCCCGATCACCAGGGCCTGCTGCTCCACGCCGTCTACCATCGTCCCAACGGCTGGGACCACGTGCCGGAGGGTTCGAACATCCCGCGAGGCGAATCGTGCCTGTGGGGCGACTACCACCTCCGCGAGGCCGCCGTGTACGTCGGTCGACTGGCGGAAGGGCAAGACCACTCGTTCTTCGGAGCCGAAGACGGGGGAACCTCATGAGCCGGGCCGACGGTCGAGTGGCGTTGATCACCGGCGGTGCGCGTGGCATCGGGCTGGGCATCGCGCGGTCACTGGCCGCCGAGGGATGGCAGCTGGCGCTGGGGGGCCTTCGGCCGGCCGAGGATGTCGCCGACGTGCTGGTGGAATTCGAGCAAGGCGGGACCGGGGTATGCTACTGCCGTGGAGATGTCGCGACCGCAGCCGATCGCCTGAGGATCATCGAGAAGATCCGAGAACGGTTTGGGGCCCTGCACCTGCTGGTCAACAACGCCGGCATCACCTCGCCCGGCCGCCGTGACATCCTCGAGGCCGACGAGGAGTCCTTCGACCGGGTCCTCGACGTCAATCTCAAGGGGCCCTTCTTTCTTACCCAGGCCTGCGCCGAGTGGATGATCGCCCAGCACGCCGACGACCCCGAGTTCCGCGGCACGGTCATCAATATCTCGTCGATTTCCGGTGAAGTCGTTTCGGTCCATCGAGGCGACTACTGCCTGACAAAGTCGGCCACCCGGATGGCCACCCGGTTGTGGGCCGTCCGGATGGCGCCTCACGGGGTCGCCGTCTACGAGGTTCAACCCGGCATCATCCACAGCGACATGACCGCCGGTGTCACCGAGAAATACGACCGTTTGATCGCCGAGGGCCTGACGGTCGAACCGCGGTGGGGCGAGCCCGAGGATGTCGGACGAGCCGTGGCCATGCTCGCACGCGGCGACCTGACCTACGCCACCGGCCAGGTGCTGACCATCGACGGCGGCCTGCTGATCCGACGCCTGTGACTCACGTCTGCGGCTGGTCGTCCGCGTCCGGGATGTACTTGTTGTACAACGCGGCATAGTCCTCGCGGACCGGGCTGAACACGTCGAACACCCGCGCGGGACCGCCGACGGCGACGGCCTTGTGCGGCGTGTGGGGGGGGATCAGGAACATCTCACCGGGCTCGCACACACGCACCTCGTCCCCGATCGTCAACTCGACGCGACCCTCCAGCAGGATGCCCCCCTGCTCGTGGGGATGGTCGTGCAGGGGCACCACCGCCCCCTCGTCCATCTCGAGATAACTCAGCATCAGGTTCTCGCCGAACGGCGTCCGCATCCGACAGCCGGGAATCACCTCCAACGGCTCGATGTCCTGGATATTGATGTGGGGCATTTCTTGGGTCTCGCCTGGTAAATCTTCAGTCCGTACCGGTTCCCAGCACTTTGTCGCGGCCGGCGACCAGCGCGGCGATCTTGGCGTCAGTGACGCTGCGTGGAAGCATCCAGAACCCGCAGTCCGGGTGCACCCACTTCACACGTTCCTCGCCCAGCACCTCGATCGCCCGCTCGATCCGCGCCGCCACCACCTCGACACTCTCGACCTCGTTGTCCTTGATGTCGATCACGCCGATCCCCAGAGCGAGCTCCGGCTTCACCTCACCGAAGACCTCCAGTTCGGCGTCACCCCGCCGAGCGAACTCGAGCACCAGGTGATCGCACTCCAAAGCGTTGAAGAACGGCAGCAGCGACCGATAGGCCCCCTGCTGGATCGTCTGGCCCCCGTAGTTGCCGAAGCACAGGTGCACGGCCCGTTCGGACGACACGCCGTCGAGCACGCGGTTGATGCCGGCCGCAGCCAACAGGGCATCTTCCGGTCGGCCCGGAACGTTCGCCTCGTCGACCTGGATCACCGCCGCATCGATTTCCGCCAACTGCCCGTTCAACACCTCCGCCAACGCCATCACCAACGGTTCGAGTCCGCCGTAGTGTCCGTCGAGCAGCGTGCGGGCCAGCATGTACGGGCTGGTGACCGTGAACTTCAACGGCGACGCCGCCAGGTCGCGGACCTGCCGGAACTCGTTGAGCAAATCGAGTCGACCGGGACCCAGCGGTCCACGGACGACTCCGGCCGGCCTGGAACGGAACCGGAAGTCCGGCAGAGCCCGAAAGCATGACAGTTCCTCGCCGGTCAACTCGGTCGCCACACCCTCCAGCGGACCGACAAAGTGGTCGATCATCCCGTTGGTCTCGGGGTGGTTCACGTCGAAACGGCCCAGTTCGCCGTCGCTGATCACGTCGAGCCCGGCCAGTTCCTGGGCCTTGAGCACCAGCATCGTCGCATCGTGGAGATGACCGGCGGTGGGGTAGGCCGGCAGCCAGTCGGGAACCGGGTAACTGCCGACGACGGTGGTCTGGATCGAAGCGGTCATCGGCTCATCATAACCATCCGCCCGACCCGGCGGCAGCACCCCGGAAGGAAGGATGGCCGCTTCAGTTGCCGGACCGCCAGTCGGCCGACGGGATGAACTGCTCAACATCCAGCTCGAAGCCGACCCCCAGCGGAGCTCGCTGGAGGCTGGCCAGCGACACCCGGCCGCCGCGGACCGACAGGGTCGGCCATCCGTTGCGACTGCGGTGATACAGGTCACCATGAGCCTCCAGCACCTGTTCGCCCACGTGCTCGGGAAACTCCGAAAGCCCGGCAAAATAGTGGTGCCCGTTCCGCTCGATGCTCGTCACACCCAGCGAACTGGCCACCGCCAAATCCTGCAGCAACGCCACCGGTCCGATGTTGGCCAGGTCCTCGCCACTCATGATGAAACCGGAGGATCCGGCCGTGGCGTGCTGACGATTCAACCATCCGACCAGGCAGGCGTTGATCACGCCGCGAAAGACCCCCTTGCAGTTCTTGTGGCTGGTGCCGTGGTAACCCAGTTCCAGTGCCCGGACCAGGCTGTCGGTCTCGGCATCGGATTCGTCGATGATCATCGGTGGCCGGTCGCTCCAGCCGGCCAGCCCGTCCTCACCGCCCATCACCGCGGGATCCAGTGCCACGTCACGGTGGAAGGGCTGTTCGACAAAGACCAGGTGGGACAGAAAGTTCCGCAGGTCATCCCGGGCAACGAGACGTTCCCAGTACCCGCGAAATGCGGCCGGGTCGCGGAACTGCTCGTTGCCGTCCAGCGTGAACCCGAATTCCGCGACGCCGGCCGTTTCGACCAGCGTGGCAATATCGCCGAGACGGTCGAGGTCGGCGTCGAGATCGCCGTTGACCTTGATCTTGAGATGACACAGGCCGTAGTCGCACAGGCACGCGGCCAGCGACTGGGGCAGACCGTCGTCGAGTCGCGAGTCGGCCGCAATCTCGGCATCAGAAAGCGGATCGGCCATTCCGACAGTGTGGCGGGCGATCACCTCCACGGCCGGTTCCCCCGGCAACAACTCGGCGACCGAAAACCCCTCGAGCCGGCTGTCGCATTCGCCGAGCCGGATCCCCAGTCCCCCGCCTCGCAACAACTCGAACCAGTTCGTCTCCCGTGCCCGGGCCACCGCTTCGAGCACCGCGCGTTCCACCAGTGTCATGCCGAAGTTAACCAGCAGCGGCGGCCACTCCCGCTTGTGGCCCCAGTCGGCCTGGCGATCGTAGAGTTCACGCCACAGGTCAAACGGCGTCTCGGCCCGAACGCCCTCGGCCAACCCGACGGCCACCTCGATCGTCGTCAACATCTCGTCGATCTCGATCTCCAGCGGCGTCTCGGGGACCTTGGTGAACCACTTGGGCGGCAGGTGATCGGCAGCGATGCCGGTGGCGGGACGACCGTCAACCAGGACGCGAACGCGGACGAAGGCATGAGGTGCCTCGGTCATCGTGGCGATGCCATAACGAAACGGCAGCCGGGTCTTCAGATCGACCAGGTGAATGTCACCGCCCAGCACCTCGATGGTCATCGCCGGTCACTCCTCATTCCGCCGCAGGATTCCACCACGGCGTCACTCCCAGGTCGGCCATGACAACTCCGGCGGCATTGTAGCCGCACAGGCCCGTGATGTTGCCGCCCGGATGACACGATCCACCACACAGGTAGAGCCCGTCGACACCGGCCCGGTAGTGCCCGGCTCCGGGGAATGGCCGGTGGAAGCCAACCTGGTCATTGGCGAACGCACCCACCAGCAGATCCCCCTCCTGCATGTTCGGCAGACTGCGAACGGTGTCCCGCGGAGTGCGAACAAACCAGTCGATCACCGAGTCGGTGAGGTTGGGGGCGGCGGAGGTCCACGCCTCGAGCATCACCTGGCCGTGTTCCCGACCCACCCGGTCCCAACCATCGGGGTCACCGCCCAGGCGATATGGCAGCTTCTCCCACATGAAGGCGGTGTGATGTCCCGGGGGGGCCTGCGTGGGGTCGAACCGTGTCGGCACCGCCCCCCACATGACCGTCGCTGGCATCGTTCCCTGCTGGTGCGCGCTGAGGATCTCGTCAAACTGGCCGTCGTGGCCCAGGCCCAGGATCGTCATGAAGGCCTGATCCAGGTCCGTATCGTCCGCAGCGGCCCGGTACGAGGGGGGCTCGGAGAGAGCGAGATTGAGAGCAAACAGCGGAGCCAGCAGGTTGTACTCGAACCGCTCGGCCCGGTCCCGTATCGCGGCGTCCACGCGGTCGGCATCGATCAACTCCAGCAGTGTCTGCTGCGGATTGAGTCCCGAGACGACGAAATCGACTCCCTCGATCCGCTGTCCGTCGGCCAGGGCGAGTCCCGTGGCGCGGTCCCGCTCGACCAGGATCCCCTCGATCTCGACACCACACAACACCTCACCCCCGTGTTCGACGATGTCAGCGACCAGGGCCTCGGCCAGTCGTGCCGAACCACCGACGCACATCTGGGCCTTGTGCCGACCGGCCAGCAGAGCGGGAATCGAGTGCCCGAATCCCGGCAACCTCAAGTCGACCTCGCGGAGTCCATTGAAGAACAACAACCCGGCCCGGACCGTCGGATCGTCGAACTCGCTGCGGACGAACTCCAGGGGGGAACTGGCCGAGACCTCCAGCAGCAGGCGGCCCTCGGCGGTCTGCTCCAGCCGCTCGCGACGGAGTTTCGGTGGCAGCGGTGGGGAACTGGCCTCGGGCACCAGCAGCCTGTCGACGATCGGCTCGAACCGCTCGATCCAACCGGCCAGCACATCCGCGTCACGGGGCGAGATGGTGGCCACCGATTCGAGCGTGCGATCGAGATCCCGCCACCACTTCAACACCCGCCCGTCCGGACAGATCATCGCCACGTTGAGTTCCGGCTCGATGTAGCCGGCTCCGTGTCGTTCCAGTTCGAGATCGACGTACCACGGCATCGCCGTGATCGCCCGGTGGAAGAACGAGTGCGTGTTGTGCAGGAAACCCCGGTGTCGAGGATTTTCGACCGTCGCCAACCCCCCGCCGGGAGTCTCGGCCCGGTCAACCGACAACACGCGGAGACCGGCCCGGCAGAGATAGGCCTGCAGGACCAGCGCATTGTGGCCGGTGCCCAGCACGATGCCGTCCAGGCGGTCGGTCATCGCTTCTTCTGGTCACGCTGCCACGCGGCCATCTCGGTTGTCACCAGCAACGCCATTGCCCCGCCGCGATCGTCGCGGCCGAGGATCGCGGGGCGATCGAGATAAGCCCGCAGGTCCTTCTGTTTGCCGGTCCCGGTGCAGACGTCCACCAGGGTCGCGTCGGCGGCAATCCGCAACTTGATGGCCGGCCACGCCCGATCCACCACCGGGCCGAATCTCTTCCGGTCCAACCACCCGCGACGGATTCCGCGGATGATCGAGTAGGTGATCATGCAGGTGCTGGTGAATTCCCGGTAGCTGCCCGGGTGATTGATGACCTGGTGCCATGTGCCGGTGGGATCCTGGTGCCTGACCAGGGCGGCCAGGTGGGCCCGGTGGGCGGCCAGGACCGGTTTCCGCTCGGGAGCTGACTCCCGCAGGTGACTCAGACACCAGGCCAGCCCCAGCGCCGGAAAACCGTTGCCGCGGCCCCAGGGAGCAGGGTCCAGGGGAGAATGCGCGTGAAGACCGTCGGGACGGAGGTTGGTCTTGAGCATGAACTCCATGTGCCGCAGGGCCATCCGCGTGTACCGGCGGTCACCGGTCAACTCACCGGTTTCCACCAGGATCGGACAGGCCATGAACACCGAATCACTCATCTCGACATGCCCGGGCATCGCCTCCCGCAACTGCCCCCGCTTGTCGAAGGCCAGGTCGGCGGCGTTCTTGGCGAGCTTCCTGTAAATCGGCTTGCCGGTGACCCGGGCCAATTCCGAAAAGACCAGGTGTCCGGAGTGGTTGCTCCCGAAAATCCGACCGGGTGGCACCGTCGGCTTCTTTCCTTCGACGTAGGGCGCCACGATCCGCTCGACATCGGCCAGGTGAGAGGGGTCGTCGGTGAGTTGGCCGAGCCGGATTCGACCGACCAGGGCCAGGGCCGGGATGTAGGCGACGGTGCCCAACTGGTGGCCGTACCGTTTGGCCAGTTGACCGGCAATCTGGATCGGCGTGCGGTCCAGGCGTTTCTGGAGCTCACGTCGGGCTGGAGACGGACCGACGAAACCTGACCTGAGGATTTCGGCCAGGCGGACCGACACCCGGCTCGGTTCGCCTTTCAACCGCAGGGCCGGAACCGGACCCGTGCCACAGGGACTGTGGCGAGGCAAGGCGGCGGCGAGGCCCTCGGCGGGCTTCAGGTCCGGCCCCAGTTTGAGCAGGGACTTCATTGCAGCCAGCCCGGTCCTCGGGACCGACAGCAATGGGCGACCGTCACCGATCTCGATGACCAGGTCGGGAGCCGAGATGCCGATCCACCGCCACAGATAGTGTGCCTCGGGATTCTTCGGGTCTCCGTAGGCGGTCCCCTTCGGCGGGTAGGCCTTCGAGGGAGTGCCGCCGGAGAGATTGCGGTCACCCCGCCCCATGGCCCAGCCGTCGGGGTTGACCACCGGCACGGCCGACAGCAGAAACCTCTTTCGGAACCCGGCGGCCTCCGCCGACTTGTAGAACCACTCGAGCGTCGATCCCACCGACACCTCCGGTTTGGCTGCTCCGCCGACGTTGACCAGCAGCACGCGGGTCTTGGTTGTTCCCGGGACCAGGTCCTCGTCGGTCACCAGTGCCGGGATCGACGTCCCGGTCCGGGTCACCCCGATGTCGAGCCGCTTCAAGGGCCCCACCCGCATCCCCTCGACCAGTTTCCCGATCTTCGCATTCGCATCCCCCGCCCGGACCAACGACGGCACGAGCAGGACCATCCCGATCCAGACGACCAACCGCTTCATCGCACGACCCTCTCTCGGTTCTCTGTTCATGGCTCCCGGGACCCAAGGCCCATCTCCAGTCCCAGCCGTTGCAGGTACACCCGGCTGCCCTCCAGGAACTCCCACAAGTCCCGGCTCGGAGCCACCTCGAACAACAACGGCCCCTCGAAACCCGACCCATCGCCCATCGCACCCATCGCCTCGATCACCCCGGCCCAGTCGACCTCGCCGTCGGCCACCGCGGGCCACGGCTGCCCGTTCCGGCGTTGCTTGATGTGGATCATCGAAACGGTTTCGGGATCGAGTCCCGCGGTGACGGTCGCCGGATCGGGATGCCCCGGAGCCATCAGCAGGTTGCAGGGATCGAAGCAGATCTTCAACCACCGTCCGTCGGCCCCCGCAGCGTCCCTGGCCCGAGCGAACATCTCGCTGAACCACTCCCAGTTCTCCCGAGCGTGCTCGATCGACAGCATGCCATCAACATCGCGGACCCGCTCGAGCAAGCGACCGACCGTCGCGGCCGCGTCGGCAGGATCGACGCAAGAATGATCGGTGGTGAGGTCGACCAGCCGCAGGTGGGGTGGGCCGCCGGTGGCCAACCGCCCGATCGCTGTCCGGCCGGAAGAGAACACGGCGTCCTCGCCGGTGGTCGCGGGATCGAAGCAGGGGTAACCCAGTGCCAGGTCCCACTGCACGCCCGGGCAGGCCTCGGCCAGTGCTTCCAGGCGGTCCGGATCGGGCACCAGCTCGCCGGGGCTCTCGCCATCGCCCAGGCAGCCCTGGCGGAGCTCGATCACCGAGAAGCCGCCGGCAGCGGCCTGGCCGATCAGCCCGGCCAGCGACTCGCCCGCATCGAGTTGACTCCTGAAGCAGTTGCTGACGATTCCGGCCGGCATGGTCGCCATGGTAACGCCCCGCCGCCACCGCGACCAATCCGGCGTGCGGCCGGTCGCCGGGGACTTCCGCTGACTGTCCCCTTGCGGCATGATGGGCCAGCCCATCGAAAACCAGGCCGCTGCAGGAAACCGGCACAACGAGACCGGGTCGGGAATGAACCAGAAGTCGACGTCGATCGAGACGGTGCTGAGCGAGTTGAACCCGCCGCAACGAGAGGCCGCCTGCCACGGCCCGTCGCCGTTGCTGATCGTCGCCGGAGCCGGGACGGGCAAGACCACCACCCTGGCCCACCGCGTGGCCTGGTTGATCCACGAGGGGACCGACCCGTCGAGGATCCTGCTGCTGACGTTCACCCGCCGGGCGTCGGCCGAGATGCTGCGACGGGTCGAGGCGATCCTGCGGCAGTTGGAGAGTGGCCGGGGCGGCACCGCGTCGGGATCGACACGGGTCTGGGGCGGCACGTTCCACTCGATCGCCACCCGGCTGCTGAGACGTTTCGGGAGAACGATCGAACTGCCGACCGAGTTCTCGATTCTCGACCGGGGCGATTCCGAGGACCTGATGGCCTCGTTGAGGAACGAACTGGGGCTGGGCGAAACCGGTCGCCGATTCCCCAAGAAGGGAACCTGTGCAGCAATCTACAGCCGGGTCGTCAACACGCAGACAAACCTGAGGGAGGTGATCGAGAACGCCTTCCCCTGGTGCACCGAAGATCTCGATGGGTTGGGCGAACTGTTCGCCGCCTACGTGGATCGCAAGGAGGTTCAACACTGCCTGGACTTCGACGACCTGCTGGTCTTCTGGGAGGCGCTGCTGGACGATCCCGGTGCCGGAGCGGCGGTGCGAAAGTTGTTCGACTGTGTGCTGGTCGACGAGTACCAGGACACCAACCGGCTGCAGAGCCGGCTGCTGAAGGGACTGTGCCCTGACGGGATGGGGCTCACGGCCGTCGGCGACGACGCCCAGTCGATTTATTCGTTCCGGGCCGCCACCATCCGCAACATCCTGGACTTCCCCGACGAGCACCCCGGCACCACCGTCGTGCCGCTCGAGCAGAACTACCGCAGCACCCAGCCGATTCTCGAGGCGACCAACCGGGTGATTGCCCAGGCCCAGCAGCGGCACACCAAGACACTCTGGTCGGATCGGACCACCGGCGAACGGCCGGTGCTGGTCGACTGCACCGACGAAGACGAGCAGAGCGACTTCGTGGTGGACGAGGTGTTGGCCAGGCGGGAGGAGGGGGTGGCGTTGAAGGAGCAGGCCGTGCTCTTTCGAGCCTCGCACCACAGCCTGGCGCTGGAGGTCGAACTGGCCCAGAGAAACGTTCCGTTCCACAAGTACGGCGGACTGAGATTCCTCGAGACGGCCCACATCAAGGACCTGTTGGCGTTCCTGAAACTGGTCGACAACCCCCGCGACGGCGTGGCCGCCACCCGGATGCTGCTGTTGCTGCCGGGGATCGGCCCGGTTCGGGCCGGGCGGATGGTCGAGGCACTCCTTGAGAGCGGGGGCCAACTCTCGGCCTGGAACGAAATCAAGCCACCCCCGCCGTCCGAGGAGATCTGGCCGGACCTGATGAAGCTACTGAAGCGGCTGGGCGGTGACGACCGGTCCGAACAGAACGTCTCGGCCGAGTTGCACCAGGTCCGGCGGTTCTACACGCCGCTGCTCGAATCACGGTACGACCACGCCGCGGCACGCCTCCGCGACCTCGAACAACTCGAACAACTTGCCACCCGTTACAACGACCGCAGCCGATTCCTGGCCGAAATCACGCTCGACCCCCCCTCCTCCACACAGGATTTCGCCGGCGAGCCGATCCTCGACGACGACTTCCTGGTCCTCTCGACGATCCACTCGGCCAAGGGGCTCGAGTGGGACAGCGTGTTCGTGATCCATGCCGCCGACGGCAACATTCCCTCCGACATGGCGACCGGGGACGCCGAGGAGATCGAGGAGGAGCGGCGGCTGCTTTACGTGGCGATGACCCGAGCGAAGAACCGGCTGTTTGTCTGCTACCCGCAGCGGTATTACTTCCGGGGCCGTCGCCGCAGCGACGCTCACGGATTCTCTCAACTCAGCCGCTTCCTCACCGACGACGTCCTGGAATGCTGCCAGCGACGGGCTGCACGCAAGTTGGAGACCGCTGCGACCGACGACGACGACTTCACGGCCGACGTGACGGCTGCCGAAATCCGACGTAGAATCAAGGACCTCTGGTAGCCCGCCCGCCCGTTCCCAGCCCGTGCCGACGTGATCACCAGTTTCCCCCCTTCCGCACCGGCCGGCAGTTGTCGATTCGTGTTGACGCTGGGGCTGCTGGTCGCGCTGCTGAGCGGCCCGAGGCTCGAGGCCGCCGGCGTCGTCACGCACCGTTCCAAGAACTTCATCCTGCACACCGACGACGATCCCGACCGCGCCAAACAACTGCTCGAACAACTCGAACGGATGCTCGGAATCGTCTCGACGTACTGGCGTCGGCCCAATCGTCACGTGATCGAGTGCTGCGTGGTCAAGGACCTCGAGAACTGGCCCGCCGGGCGACTTCCCCCGCTGGCGCTGAAGAAGATCCGCTCCGGCAGCGGGGTGACGATCACCGTCAAGCGAATGCAGGGAAACGCGTTCATGGCCAAGAGCGTCGTGTACGCGGTGACCAACACCGCCACCACCCAGCACGAAGCGGTTCACGCCTACTGCCACCAGATGTTCGGATCGTCAGGACCGGTGTGGTACAGCGAGGGCATGGCAGAGATGGGGCGGTACTGGGCCAATGACGGCGACCGCAGCGTGCGGGCCGACCGCGGTCCCATCCGTTACCTCCGCTCGCTCAAGCCGCCACCGCTCAAGACCCTGACCCGCAGCGGCGAAACTTCCGACGGATGGCAACACTACGCACAGCGATGGGCACTGTGTCACCTGCTGGCCAACAACCCGAATTATGGACAGAGGTTCCGCACGCTGGGTTTGTCGTTGCTCGGGAAACGCCCCGGGGCCAGCTATCTGTCGTTCTTCGGAACGATGAACCGCGAGATCGAATTCGAATACAAGGTCTTCCTGAGAAATCTCGAAAACGGCTACCGCGTCGACCTCTGCAACTGGGACTGGAAGTCGCGTTTCCGGCGACATCGAGAAGGCCGGACGGTGAAGGTGAACGTCGAGGCCGGCCGCGGCTGGCAGGCCAGTCGGATCGCCGTCCTGGCCGACCGCGCATACAAGGTGACTGCCACCGGCCGATGGCAGACGGCCGCCGACGCTGAGCCGGTCGATGCCGACGGAGATGCCAAGGGGGTCGGACGATTGCAGGCGGTCATCTGGAGCGACTACCAGTTGACCCGGGCCGTCGAGATCGGTTCGAAAGCAACCATCAAACCGGCCCGGGACGGCAAGTTGTTCCTCCGCTGCGGCGATGGCTGGGGCCGATTGCACGACAACACCGGCCGCATCGCCGTCAGCGTGAAACTCGAGCCGAAGTGAGCGAATCGGCACCGGCCCCGGCCCCTGCTCCGGATTCGGCTGGTGACTTATTTTCCGGTTTTTTCTCTGATTCGGATTTTTCCGTTTGCCAACCCGGCCCCGTCTCACTACATTTCTGTTTGTGGGTTTGGTACCCACAGTTCTTTTACAACTGAGTTGCATGTGGGTTTTCTGCCCATTATGCTGGATGAGACCTGCGGAGCGGGTCGTCGGCAAGGATACCGTCCGACCCGACTGCACTCCGCACCATCCCACCCCAGCCACTGGCCGATGCCTCCCCAGACCTTCATCACCGGCGAAGTGCGACGGACCGTCGACGAACGGTTCCGCATCTCGTTGCCGGCGGAGATGGCCGAGGCGGTCACGGATGACAACGGCCAGACAATCATCTCGAAGGAACGATTTGGTTGTGTGAGCCTCTGGCGGGCTGCCGACTGGCAGGAACGGATTGACGCCGGTGTGGCACTGATCCACCAGAAGATTGAGGCGGGGCGGATGGAGAATCGTTACGGGGAAGTGCAGCGGCTTGGACGCCTGCTGTCGACCCGGCACCAGACGGTCCGGTTGGCAAACCGATCGAGACTGCTGGTGCCCGACGAATTCCGGTCGTTTCTCGGAATCGGACCCAACCAGGACGTGATGCTGGTCGGGGCGGTGATCTGCGTGGAGATCTGGAATGTCGACGCGTGGATCGAGACGCTGCGAGAGGACATGCCCGAATTCGGGCCCCTGTTCCTGCAGTTGACCGAGTGATGACCGGCCCGAGGTTTCGTCTCCGCTCTCGACTCGGCAGAAGATCTACCCCGGGCATGCCCGGTCACGGATGTGGAAAAGAGGTCGTCGTTCACTCAATCAGTCAGCAGGTGAACACACCAGGGACGGTCCTCAGGCACGGATGCCACTTCTTCTTTTCCCCCCGACGACCGGGCATGCTTCTATTTGTGGATTCCGGCACGACGGGTTAGGCAAACACCAACGGTCGCGCCGAACCTGGCACCTGAACCGCCTCGCCCGCCTGTGCTGCCTCGGCTTCGGCTTCTCGCCAAGTTCCTGATTGACCATCTGAAAACAGAGGGCCTATACTTCTGGTATCGTCTGGACCAGCGGACGCTTTCTGCGGAAAACGTGTTGGACAGCCTGATGAGCGGACATGTCTCATGACGACAATCAGCAAAATCCTCTGTGTCTTCGTCCTCACCGTCAGCCTTGGCTTTCTCGGTGTTGCCGCGGTGACGGCCGTCGGCGGAGCCAACTGGCAGGTCGAACGCGACCAGGTCACCGGAGACTACTCGTTCGAATCAGCCGTCAGCGAAGCGACGGGCACCACGCACAGCGTGAAAGCGCGTCGGGGTGACCGGCAGTTGGCCCAGGGAGTCAAGAGTCTCGCGGCCGCCGTCATCGCCACTCGCAAGGACATGGTCACTCAGCAAAACGGCCAGATCACGAAACTCGAAGACGAGACAAAGGCCGCCGAGACCGAAATGGCGTCCTGGGAGAGTACGGTTTCGGTCGACGAAGCGGCGATGACCGCCCGCTGCGATGAGCTTGCCCAGGAACTGGCAGTGCTCAACCAGCAGATCGACAGCATCTCGAAAAAGAACATCGCCAAGGTCGAAAAGACCCAAGGAACTCTGCGTACGAACGAAGCACGTCGTGAGGAGGTCTACCGGCTGCTGGTCCAGTTCGACGAGATCCAGACCGACATCTTCCAGGTCAATGAACAACAGAAGCGGCTCCGCGACCTGCTGACCCGCAAGCGTGGCATTGTCAACCGACTCAAAAGGCGACAGGTGCAACTGGTCCGATCTGGAGCCCGCGGCCAGTACGAGGCGAATCCGAATTCCCCGCCGGCCCAGACGACACCCCCGGCCAAAAAGAAGACCAAGCTCTAAGAGCAATCCTCAGAGACACACGAACCTGACCCAACCCCGTCACCTGGTGGCGGGCGGAGAGAGATCATGACCTTCATCGGCAAGATGCTCATCGTCGTGCAGCTCGTCCTGAGCCTCCTGTTCATGGCGTTCGCCGGAGCGGTGTTCACGGTCGAGCAGAACTGGAAACAGTTCTACTCGGACAAGGACCAGGACCTGAAGACCGAGCAGGACTTCCACAAGTCGACTCAGAACAATTTCAACCAATACAAGAACGTCAACACGGCCAAGGTCGCCGAACTCGACACGCTTTCGAAGAAACGGTTGTCCGATTTCACCCGCGAAAAGAACCGCGCCGACAACCTGCAGCAGCAGCTCAACAACCTCAAGACCGCCCACGACACGCAACGGACCGTCGCCCAACTGGAAGGTGACGAGGCGAAGTTCCGCCGGGACGAGGCCATCGAACAGCGCCAGGTCAACAGGGCGTTGCACGAGAACCTGGTCGAGTCGGTCCGAACCAATCGGGGTCTGGAGGACATCGTCTTCGACCTGAGACTTCAGCTGGGTGACGGGCAACAACGTCACCTGGTGATCCTCGATGAACTGAAAACCGCTCGCGTGCAGGCCCGCCGAAAGGGTGGCGGCCTGGGAGCACTGCCCAGCGAGGACATCCAGCCACCGCCGCCGCTCAACGGCAAAGTGGTCTCATCCCGCTACGGCATCGGCAACCGCATTCTCTACGTCGAGGTTTCGGTTGGCAGCGACGACGGCATCAAGGAAGGCCAGTTGTTGACCGTCTACCGACCCGCCGACGGAGCGGCCCAGAAGACGAAGTATCTCGGGCAGGTCCGCATTATCCATGTCCAACCCGACAAGGCCGTCGGCACTGTTCGGGAAAAGGCCAAGAACGGCGTGATTACGAAGGGCGACAATGTCACCTCGAAACTCTAGCAAGCCCAGCCCTGACATCTTCGTCAGCCTGTTGTTCGTCTCGGTCGCCTCGCTGATCGCCGGGATCAGCCTCCTGGCACTGGAACTGAGAAACTACGGGTGGGAGCTGGCTCCGTAACCGGCCTCTGCGGCCGGCTCGCCAACGCCATCCCGCATCGGTACGATGTGGCCTCCGATCGTTCTTTCGGAGACCGTCCGATGCGTTGTCGCTGGCCCGCCGTTCGTCTTGCTGCCGTGTTCCTGGCCGCGATCGTGGTCCCGTCGGCCGCGGCTCTCCAACTCGAGGCCGCCCAGCCCGCCGCCGTGCGTATTCAACGCACGGTCTCGCCGCCCGAATGGGCGTTGCTCGAACGACAACTGCTGGTGGCCAACACCGCGGCCTGCCGTGAGTTCTTTGCCCGGTACTTCGACGAGCGAGGGTACCTGCTGTGTGTTGAACGCTGGGGCGGAGACGACGGCCCCGATGACGCCATCGAGAACTGCAACGACTGGCCGATCCTCCATGCACTGGGAGCCGACAACGTCATCCTGCAGATGTACAAGAAGGCCTGGGAGGGGCACCTGAGGCAGTACACGCTCGCCAAGACCGTCGAGGTCCCGTTCGCCCGCGACGGGATGTACTACAAGGAATTCCCCGTCACCTTCGACTGGGTGCACAACGGTGAAGGCCTGACCGTCTTCAACCTCCAGGGACTTTCCGACCCCAACGACATCCGCTTTGGACACCGGGTCCGTCGCTTCGCCGGGTTCTATCTCAACGAGGATCCCGGGGCCCCCAACTACGACCCCAGGCACAAGATCATCCGCAGCCTCTTCAACGGCAGCCGCGGACCGCTGATGCGCAAGGCCACCGGCCTCGACTGGGCCGGAGATCCGATCGAGATCGCCAACCGCTTCAGCCTCGGACACGGTGAGCGGAGCTACCAGGAGATGGTCGACCACTTCAAGGACTACAACGACATCGTCGGCGACCATCCCCAGAACCTGCTGGCCACTTCCCTGGCACTGAACGCCTACATGCTGACCGGCCAGGCCAAGTACCGAGACTGGCTGTTCGAATACGTTGACGCCTGGCGGAAGCGAGCCATCGACAACAAGGGCATCATCCCCACCAACATCGGGCTCGATGGCACCATCGGCGGAGCCACCGACGGAAAGTGGTACGGTGGTGTCTACGGCTGGGCGTTCTCGGTGGTGGTGCCCCAGACCGGGGCACTGGCCCACCGCAACACCCACTACCTCGGCCACACAGGATTCACCAACGCCTACCTGCTTTCCGGTGACGACAAATACCTCGACGTCTGGCGGCAACAGATCAAGGCGATCAACGCCCAGTCGAAGGTGATCGACGGCAAGCGGATGACCCCGAGGATGTATGGCGACAAGGGCTGGTACAACTTCACCCCCTCCCCCTACTCCTCCGGCGGCTTCGAGACCTGGTACCACTCGATGAAGGACTCGGACCGGTCACTGTTCGGCGGCAGCAGCTGGGTCGCCTACCTCGACGGCAAGAACCCCGGTTACCCATCCTCAGCTCTGCGGGGAGATCTCGAGCGAATTCGCAGCCGGGTGGCCGGATCGCGAGCCGACACGACCACGCCCGACACCCGCTTGGCCGACGACCCGATGAAGTTCAATCCCGCCAGCGTGTCCTCGCTGATCCAGTTGATGCTCGGAGGAATTCACCCCGGACACCGGGGACAGGCCCTGCACGCACGCGTCCGCTATTTCGATCCCGTCACCCGCCGCGCCGGGATCCCCGATGGGATCGCCGCATTGGTCGAGAAGATGGACGACTCCTCGGTCACGCTCACGCTGGTCAACACCGACCAACTCAACGCCCGCACGGTGGTGATCCAGGCCGGCGGTTACGCCGAACACCAGTTCACCGGCCTGGCCCGGGGTGACGACATCATCGAGCTGGACAGTGACACGCTGAGAGTGCGACTGGCTCCGGGAGCCGGCGATCGGCTGGTGCTGGAGATGAAGCGATACACGAACCGCCCCACGATGCGGTTCCCCTGGGATCGGGACTGATCTGGACGGCGTCGGCGTGTTCGACTATCACCCCGCCACCACTCTCACTCCACTCCCCACTCTCTCGTCGCGAACCACCGAGCCCGTCCTTTGCGTCGGTCTTGGGGGTCCCGCCCGGTCTCCCCGATGCGCAACCGTCTGGCGTTGATCCTGCCCACCTACGCGGTGCTCTACGCGCTGTGCTTCGTGGCCGCGTTCCTGTTGCGGTTCGACTTCCAGCCACCGGAGATCTACCAGCACGTCATCGTGCTGGGGTTGCCGGTGGTCCTGGGCGTGAAATTCGTCATCTGCCTGGCCACCGGTGAATGGCGCAGGACCTACCGCTACACGACCGTCGCCGACCTGTTCAGCCTGCTCGGCGGCGGCGTGGTCGCCGCAGGCATGGCCTATCTGCTGCTGCTGCCCGTATTGGGTGCGCTCCCCCTGCCGCGCACCGTGCTGCTGATCGACGCGATGCTCTCGATCCTGGCTGTCGGCCTGCTGCGTGTCGGCATCCGAGTGATCAACGAGGGAGCGGTTCGAGCGGGTCACGAGCGGCGGGCCCTGATCCTGGGTGCCGGTCCCGACGCGGTGGCCATCGCTCGGAGCCTCGGTTCCACCGGCCAGCCGGTTCGGGTCGTTGGATTCGTCGATCATTCCCTCGGGCCCCGCAACACTCTGATCGCCGGCATCCCCGTCTTCCCGTTGGCCGAAGCCGGTGTGCTGGCCACCGACTGGACGCGGCTGGCCCGCCGGCGACGCGCCGACTTCGTGCTGATCCCCAGCACCGTCGCCGGTGACGTGGTCCGCGAACTGATCCGCCTGTTCGCCGGCACCAGCGTCCGGGTCCAGGTGATGCCGACAGCCGACAGCCTGCTGACGCGTCGCGATCAACTGGTCGTACGGGATGTCACCATCGCCGACCTGCTGCGACGCGAGCCGGCCGAGCTCGACCGCGAGGCGATTCGTCAGCTCGTCACCGGACGACGTGTGCTGGTCACCGGAGCCGCCGGCAGCATCGGCTCGGAACTCTGTCGCCAGATCGCCGCACTGGCACCCGAATCGCTGGTGCTGGTCGATCACTCCGAGACCGGCATCTTCCACATCGATGCGGAATTGGCCGGCGGCCCCGTGGCCCTGCACCCGGTGGTTGCCAGCGTCGTCGATCGCGACGTGATGAGCCGAGTGATGATCGAGCACCGGCCGCAGCTGGTCTTCCACGCAGCAGCCTACAAGCACGTGCCGCTGATGGAATCGAACCCGCAGCAGGCGATCGCCAACAACATCGGTGGCACCAGGACGATGGTCGACCTGGCCGACACATTCGGGGTCGACGGTTTCGTGTTGATCTCAACCGACAAGGCTGTCGACCCCTCCAGCATCATGGGGGCCACCAAGCTCGTCTCGGAGAAGTACCTCCAGTCGATCACCGCCGGCTCGGCAACCCGGATGATGATCGTCCGTTTCGGCAACGTCCTCGACTCGGCCGGCAGCGTCGTCCCCACCTTCCGCTCACAGATCGCCGCCGGTGGACCGGTCACGGTCACGCATCCCGAAATGGAACGGTTCTTCATGACCATTCCCGAGGCGGTGCAACTGGTGCTGCAGGCCGGGGCCATTGGCGAATCGGGTGACGTGCTGATTCTTGAAATGGGCCAGCCGGTCAAGATCGTCGATCTCGCACGCGACATGATCGAACTCTCGGGACTGAAGTACCCCGATGACATCGACATCGTCTTCACCGGAATCCGTCCCGGCGAAAAGCTGACCGAAACGCTCTTCTACGGTCAGGAACTGGGCGCCCGCAAGATCCACGAAAAGATCTACCGCGTGCCTGGTTCGGTTCCGACCCGGCAGCAGATGGCGGCCGAACTGGCTCGCCTCGAAAAATCGCTGCATGGCTCGCGAGCCGAGGCCATCGAAGCTCTCGCGAACGCCGTCGGCGGCCTGATCACAGGCGACGACCAGACCGAATCGCTCCGGCCGGCCGCGTGAACAGCAGGCGGCTCGAGATGGACAGCCGCGCTCGGCGGGCGTATGTAAGGAGTCCCCCGGCCGTGCATCTCGCTTTCCCGGAATCAACTCCATGTTCCTGACACGCCGCCAACTACTCACCACCGCAGCAGCAGCCGCCACAGCCACCACAGCCACCACAGCCGCCGCCGACATTCTCAAACCACCGGCATCCGGCTCCCCTGCCCCGTTCCGCTTCTGCCTGAACACCAGTACGATCCGCGGTCAGAAACTGAACCTGATTCAGGAGGTCAACCTGGCCGGGAAAGTGGGTTACACCGGCATCGAGCCGTGGATTCGCGAGATCGACCAGTACGTTCGTGACGGGGGATCGCTGGAAGATCTCCGCAAGCGGATCACCGACGCCGGGCTGCAGGTCGAAAGTGCCATCGGCTTCGCCCAGTGGATCGTCGACGACGACAAGCGACGTGCCGCGGCACTCGAACAGGCCAAGCGTGACATGGAGAAGGTCCGTCAACTTGGCGGCAAACGGATCGCCGCTCCGCCGGCGGGTGCCACCGGGCAAAGTGACCTCGACCTCTTCGCCGCCGCCGATCGCTACCGCGCGTTGCTCGAAGTGGGACGTGGAATCGGCGTCACCCCGCAGGTCGAGGTCTGGGGGTTCTCGAAGTCGCTCTCGCGGCTCGGCGAAACCGCCTTCGTGGCGATCGAGAGTGGTCATCCCGACGCGTGCGTGCTGCCCGACATCTACCACATCTACAAGGGTGGCTCCGACTTCACGGGCCTGTCGCTGCTGGCCGGCTCCGCCATCCACTGCTTCCATGTCAACGACTACCCCGCCAACCCGCCGCGGGCCACGATCACCGATGCCGACCGCGTCTACCCCGGAGACGGTGTCGCCCCGGTCGTCAAGGTGCTCCGACAAATCGCCGGCAAGGGGCATCCGATCGCGTTGTCGCTAGAGCTCTTCAACCGCACTTACTGGAAACAGGATGCTGAGCTGGTCTGCCGGACCGGGCTGCAGAAGATGAAGGCGGTCGCGGCCCGCGCCCTGGCCTGACTCGGCCCGGGGCTGCTTGAAAAACCACCGGCCCGCGTCCACCATACGGCTCCTGCGGCCTGGCCGGCTGCAATCCACCGGCCGGTGTCGTCACCTGTGGACCCTTGCGGAGAGCCGTCGTGATGAGAAGTGTGCGAGTGATGTGCCTGGCCCTGGTCGCGTTCGGAACGGCCGAAGCGGCCGACGTGATCGCCTTCCGCGGAGCCAGGATCCTGCCGGCCAGCGGTAAGCCGATTCCCTCCGGCACGATGATCATCGGTGCTGGCAAGATCATCGTGGTCGGACCCGTCGACAAGGTCAAGATCCCCGACGGAGCCCGCATCGTTGACGCCGAGGGAAAGGTGATCATTCCCGGCCTGGTCGACAGCCACTCGCACCTGGGTGTCGCCTCGCGACCACTCGAAAAGGCCAACAGCGACGGGAACGAGAGAAGCGGTGCGGTGCAGAGCATCGTCCGAGCTCTCGACTCGATCAACCCGTTCGACCCCGGTATCCGCATGGCCCACACCGGGGGAGTCACCACCGCCAACGTGATGCCCGGCAGCGGCAACGTCATCGGTGGACAGACGATCTACATCAAGCTGCGAGGCAACAGCCCCGAGCAGATGTGGATCGGGACCGAAGGCCACTTCGGTGGCCTGAAAATGGCCAACGGAGAAAACCCCAAGCGATCCTATGGCTCCAAGGGCCAGCCGCCGGTGACCCGCATGAAAGTGGCCGCGTTGCAGCGGGCCGAGTTCGTCAAGGCGGTCGATTACATCCGCAAGTGGCAGGAGTTCGAGAAAAAACGTGAGCAGGACAAGGGGGCGACGCCGCCGGATCGCGACCTGGCACTCGAGCCGTTGGCCGAGGTGCTGGCCGGGCGACGGACGGTGCACTTCCACACCCACCGCGCCGACGACATCCTCACCGTGCTGAGACTGAAACGCGAATTCGACTTCGACCTGGTCATTCAGCACGGGACCGAGGCCTACAAGGTGATCGACCGGATCGCCGCAGCCGGTGTGCCGGTCTCGATGACGATCGTCGACAGTCCGGGCGGCAAGGCCGAGGTGGTCGATTTCATCGAGCAGTGCGGAGCCGAACTGACACGACGGGGTGTCAAGGTGCACGTCAACACCGACGACCCGGTGACCGAGAGCCGCTTCTTCCTGCGAACCGCGGCCGCCACCGTCCGCGGCGGGCTCGACACCGACACGGCACTGAAGGCCGTGACACTCCATCCCGCCCAGGCACTGAGGCTCGATGACCGCATCGGTTCGCTCGAACCCGGCAAGGACGCCGACTTCGTGATCCTCAGCGGGGCGCCCTTCAGCATCTACACCCGCGTGCTCGAGACCTGGATCGATGGTCGGCAGGTCTTCGACCTGGCCAACCCCCGCCAACGGCTCTACCAGGAAGGTGGCTTCCAACTGGCTCGCAGCGACCTGATCCCCGGCCCGACAGCTGCAGCCCGACCCCGCAAGGCGGTTCGGGCCCCCGAGGCTGCTGACGGGGCAAAGACACCCAGCTCACGTTCCGAGACCGTGCTGGTGCTGGCCGGGCGGCTGCACCGCGTCTCGGGTCCGCCGATCGAAAACGCCGCGGTGCTCCTCCGCAAAGGCGTCATCGAGAAAGTCGGACGCATCGGTCGGGTCAAGGCCCCCCGCGGGACTCCGGTGATCACCGCGGCGGTGGTCACGCCCGGACTGGTCGACACCCACACCATCGTGCCGCTCTCGGGCGAATACAACATCCCCGCTGACCAGGATCAGGACGAGACCAGTGACCCCAACCAGGCCGACGTCCGCGTGCTCGACGGGTTCAACCCCGCCGAGCCGCTGCTCCGGTTCCTGCTCGAACAGGGCATCACCGTGATCCATGTTTCGCCCGGTCGGGCCAACGTGATCGGCGGGCTGACCGGCGTCTTCCGCACCCACGGCATCGATGCCGAGGCGATGACGATCCGCTTTCCCCAGGCGATGGCCTTCAATCTCGGCGTCAGCCCCAAGCAGACCTACCCGGGCCAGAGACCGACGACGCGGATGGGCACCGCCGCGGTGATTCGAAAGGCCCTTTCCCAGGCCCGCGGCTATCGGGCCAAGCAGAAGGCCGCCGAGGACGACGACGACATCTCACCGCCGGACCGTGACCTGAAACTCGAATCCCTCGGGCTGCTGCTCGACAGGAAGATCCCGGCCGTCTTCTGCGGCCACCGCGCCGACGACCTGCTGACGGCGCTGCGGATCGCAAACGAGTTCCGGGTGAAACCGGTACTCTCGATGGCCACCGAGGGCTACCTGATTCGTGATCAGCTGGCGAAAGCCGGCGTGCCGATGATCGTCCACCCGACGATGCAGCGGATCGGCGGACTCGAAACGATCAACAGCTTCCTGGGCAACGCCGCCGCGCTCTCGGCCGCCTTCGGCCCCAAGGGTCCCCCCGTGGCGATCGGCAGCGGCGTCGAGGGCTACGTGCCCAAGTCCCGGGTGATCCGTTACGAGGCGGCGATTGCGATGACCTACGGCCTGGGCTTCGACAAGGCACTGCGAGCCATCACGCTCGACGCGGCGCGGCTGTTGGGAATCGAAAAGACCCACGGCAGCATCGAGCGAGGCAAGTCGGCCGACCTGGTGCTCTACGACGGCGATCCGTTCGAGCACGCCACGCATGTCACCGCCGTGATCGTCGGCGGCCGGCTGGCATACCGACGCAGCGACCGGCCCGCCATCCCGCAACTGGGACGGCTGTTCCTTCCGACACCGTCAATCCCCTGCTGCCTGGCCTTCTGAACCACCTACCTGACAGCTGCGGTGAGATCCTTGATGCGGATGTTGCGGAACTCGACCCGGGCCCCGTGCCCCATGAAACCGATGTGTCCCCTGTCGCGTTTCAGGCCGGGATGCTTCCGACCATCGAGCGACTCGAGACCGTCGATGTTGGCGTTGACGATCGGAGTTCCGTTGAGGATCACGCGGACGTAGGTCCCGCGGACGATCACTTCCTGAGAATTCCACTCGCCGACCGGCTTCAGGTGACCCCGCTGGGCAGGGACCACACCGTAGATCGAACCGTGGTACTGGTAGGACTTGAGTTTGGCGTACCTCTTGGCGGTGTTGTCCAGGATCTGCAGTTCCATGCCGGCGTAAGCCGGGTTGCCAGAGGCCGGGGTGCGGATCGCCAGTCCGTTGTTGCCGCCCGGCGGCAGCTTGAACTCGAACCGCAGAACGAAGTCCGAGTACTGCCTGGCCGACAGCAGGTTGCCGCCGCCCTTGGGCAGACAGGCCAGGACCCCTTTTTCGGCAACGTAGCCCTTCGTCGAACCGATCCAGCCGTCCAGGTTCTTGCCGTTGAACAATGGAACAAATCCGGCCGCCTTTTCCCTGGCGGCGGCCTGGTCGTCGGCCTGGGCCACGGCGAACAGCAACGTGAAGCCCAGCAACAGGGCCAGGGGTGTTCCGAAACGTCTCATGGTGATGTCTCCGGCAGAATCTCTCGAGGAACCGGCTTCACGATAACGCCCCGCAGTCACGGGCGAAACCACCGAAAGACGTCAGTTGCAACACCCGAAATGCTCCGTTACCCTTGCCCGTTCACACCGGGCGATCGGTCCTCGCGACCTATGAGAACGGCCGCCCGGGACGGATGGTGGATATAGCTCAGTTGGTTAGAGCGCCAGATTGTGGTTCTGGAGGTCGCCGGTTCGAATCCGGTTATCCACCCTTGCGGGACTGGAACCGGATTATTTGTGTGGCCGCGGACCGCTTCCTGTTGAAGGAAGAGGATGCCCTGGCAACCGACCACGGATCCGGCAGCGAGGAGACGGCCGGCTAGCCGACGGCACCGGCCGGAATGGCAGCGCGGATGGCCCGGGCGAGGTGCTCGGTGCCGCTGCGCAGTGCTTCGTCGGCGGGAAACCCGAAGGCCAGCCTCAGGTAGGGGATGTCGCGTTCGCCGCTGTCAAAGTTGCGGCCGGGATGATAGAGCACCCCTTCCTGCTCGGCCGCCCGGGCCAGTGCGGCGTTGTCGATCTCCTCGGGCAGCTTGACCCAGACGAACATCCCCCCCGACGGAGTGGTCCAGGAACACAGGTCGCCAAGCTGGTCCTCGAGCGATTCCAGCAGGATGTCCCGTTTCCGCTTCAGCACTCGGCACAACTCGGCGGTGTGTTCCCGGCGGTGCTGCAGCATGAACTCGGTGACAATCATGGCCGCCAGGTTGCTGGTCCCCGCGTCGCTCTTGAGAGACTTCAGCCGCTCGAGCAGTTCAGGACCCGCCGAGACATAGCCCAGCCGGGCACCGGGACCGAGAATCTTCGACCAGCTGGCGACATAGATCACGTCCTCACCGCCGGGCAAGGCACGAATCGATGCCGGGGGCCGCTCGTCGTCGAAATGCAGGTCGGCATAGCAGTTGTCCTCGACCAGAGGCACTCCGCGACGGCGAACCAAATCGAGCAGGTCCCGGCGGCGGTCCAGCGACAGGATCGCACCGGTGGGGTTCTGGTAAGTGGGAATCGCGTAAACGAATTTCGCTGGCCTGCCGTCGGTGTCCAGGCGGTCGAGCGTTTCCTCGAGCACGTCCAGTCGCAGTCCCTCGTCGTCGGTCGCCACGCCAACGGTCTCGAGGCCGTAACGACGGAACAGCGACAGGGCTCCGGTGTAGCTGAATTCCTCGGTGATAATCGCATCACCGGGACTCGCCAGTGCCTCGGACAGCAGGGCCAAGGGCTGGGTCGAACCGGTTCCCAGGAGGAACGAATCGGGATCCAGCTCGACTCCCTCGCGTTCTTCAAACCGCTCGGCTGCCAGCCGACGCAACGGCGGATAGCCCTGCGGGTCGGGATACTGCACCAGGTCACTGCCCTCGGCCGTCAACCTCCGTGTCGCCGCATCCACGAGGTCGGCGACCGGGAACGATTCGGGATCGGGCCGCCCGCTGCTGAAATCACAGACGATCATGACTGTCCACCTTGTTGAGAGAAGCGGGTCCCCCCCGGCCGGGTTCCGTCGTATTGTCGATTGCCGCGACACCACTGGCAAGCAATCATGGCAGCCGGGACCCGGCACACCCCCCACGTCCGGTCCGAAAGGGCCTTCCGCGATGCCCGCGATCTTCGAATACGAACACGTCGTGACCGCCGACGAGATCGACGCGCAGGGACACGTCGGCAACGTCGTCTTCCTGCGTTGGATGCAGGACGCGGCCATGGCCCACTCGACCGCCCAGGGCTGGCCGCCGGACCGCTACCAGCAGACCGGGGCCGGCTGGGTCGTCCGCACGCACCAGATCGAGTACCTGCAACCGGCCTGGGAGGGTGACCGGGTCGTTGTGCGGACCTGGGTGGCCGACTTCCAGAAACTCACCTCCCTGCGTCGCTACCGGATCCTCCGCCCCGGGGATGAGCAGCCGACCGAATTGGCGACGGCCGAGACCAACTGGGTCTACATCGGCTTCGAGCGACGGATGCCGCGGCGGATCCCCGACGAGCTGTCGGGGGCATTCGACGTGGTCGAGGCGGACGGTGGCGACTAGACCGGGGGTCGTGACGCCGCATCGCCCCGGGCGGCGATCGCCCGGTCCACCCGACCCAGCACCTCCGCACCCACGTCGGCCCCCATCGCCGCCGCCGACTCGCGGATCTGCTCGGGTCGCCGGCCCCCGCACAGCGCCACGCTGACCCCCGGCTGAGCCAGCGTCCACGCGATCACCAGTTGCGCAACCGTCAGTCCCACATCGGCGGCGATCGGCCTCAGCGAATCGACGAAGTCCAGGTTCTGCTGGTATTCGGCCCCCTGGAACATCGGGTACTTGGCTCGGCCGTCGGGTGTCTCGAAGACGTGGTCACGGGCCAGGTGGCCGGCCAGCAGCCCCTTGAGCAGCACCCAGTAGACCATCACCGACACGCCGTGCCGGCGGCACCATGGCAGGTGCTCGGCCTCGATCTCGCGCTGCAGCATGTTGTAGTGAGGCTGCGATGCCGAGATCGGGCAGACGGCCGAGAACTCCCTCATCTGACCGGCGCTGAAGTTCGAGACACCGACGCTCCGGATCTTGCCCTCCTCGAGCAGTTGCTTCAGTCCACCGGCCGAATCGGAGACCGGAACGGCCGGATCGGGAGCGTGGATGTAGTAGAGATCGATGCGGTCGGTGCCCAGCCGCTGCAGGCTCTCGTCGCATTGTCGCCTGAGCGTCTCGGGCCGGGCGTCCTTCTGCTGGACGCGGTTCTCCCAGTGAATCCCCCCCTTGGTGGCGATCACCATCTCTTCGCGGCGGTGACCCAGCCCGCGGCCGATCAACCTCTCGCTCTCTCCCTCATACCCGTAGCAGAAAGCGGTGTCGAAGAAATTGACACCCGAATCGAGAGCGGCCTCGAGCGTTGCGACCGACTCGGCATCGGTCACGCCCAGCGTGGTCACCCCGCTGATCGGCCAACAGCCCATCGCCACCGGCGTCACGTGGATCCCGGTCGTCCCGATCTCGATCGTCGCGTCAACTGCAGACATGGCGGACCAGCATAGCCGTCCGGCCAGCTGCGCCCAGCAACACGGTTGTCGCCACCACCGCCACGGTCGGCTAGCATGAGCCCATGTGTGGCCGCTTCAACCTCAGGACCCCCGCGTCGGAACTGGCGTCGTTCTTCGACATCGTCTTCGACCCGCCACTGCAGGCAGCACTGGTGCCCCGTTTCAACATCGCCCCGTCCCAGCCGGTGCTGGTGATCCGTGGGGAATCCGACCGTGTCGCAGCGGATTTGGTCAACTGGGGACTGGTGCCCGGATGGGCCAAGGACTCGACGGTCGGCAACCGGATGATCAATGCACGGTGCGAGACGGTGGCCGAAAAGCCGTCGTTCCGGGCCGCCTTCCGACGCCGCCGCTGCCTGGTCCCGGCGACGGGATTCTACGAGTGGCAAAAGACCGGGGGTCGGGGAAAACAGCCCTGGCACATCCACCTCCCCGACGACAGCCCGCTGGCGTTTGCCGGAATCTGGGAGCACTGGGAGACTGACGACGGGTCGGCACTGGAGACCTGTGCGATCATCACGACCGCCGCCAATTCTTGCATGGAACCGATCCACCACCGCATGCCGGTGATCCTCGGGCCAGCCGACTTCTCCGCATGGCTCGACTCCGAACACGACGATCGCGATCGGCTCGAGAGCCTGATGGTGCCCTGCCCCGATGAGGTACTGGTCACCGATCCGATCGACACCTGGGTCAACCGGCCGGCCAACGAGGGTCCTGATTGCCTGAGACCGGCCAGGGACCAGCCGGCCGACGACGGCCTGCTATTCCAGTAGGATCGACACCACCCGGTCGGTGTCTCCCAGGTCACCCAGTAGCCGATCCGGCCCGCTGGCAGCGATCTCGTCTCCGGTGAACATCCCGGTGGCGACTGCCAGCACGTGGACGCCGATCGCACGTGCACATTGGACGTCCAACGGTGTATCGCCGATCACCCACACCTCGTCCGCCTCCCACCAACCCAGCTCCTGGCGGACGTGATCCCGTCCCCGCCGGGCCACGTCATCTCGATCGCGATCGCGATCGCCGAACCCTCCGAACAACTGTCCGTTTCGGTCGAAGTGACCGTCCAGGTCGAAATGTTTCAGCTTCCGACGAGCACCCTCGACCAGGTTGCCGGTCAACAGGCCCAGTACCACGTCGTCGCGACCGGACAACTCCTCCAGCAGGTCTTTGATCCCCGGCAGCGTGAGCCCGTCGAGCCTGGCGAGTTCGGCCGGCAACGCCGCCAGGTAGACCTCCCGAACCCGTTCCCAGGTCGCCTCGTCGCACGACAGTCCATGGAAGGCCATCAGGTCCTCGATGATGGCCCGGTCCGTGCGGCCGGCGGTCGAAATGCCCTCGGTCGGTCGCCTCACACCGAAGGCTCGTGCCAGCGCGTTCTCCATCGCCGCCTGACCGGCCCCGCCGGCGTTGACCAACGTTCCGTCGATGTCGAACAGGCAGACCCGCATCACGCCACCCGTTCGACAACGCCACCGTCGCAGAAACTCCCGACCTCCAGATCGGTCCATGCCGCCAGGATACGTGATCGGGCCGAGTCGTCACGTGGCGACACGACGACCAGGGTGGCGCCGTGTCGAGTGACCAGGTGACGGATCGTCGCCACCAGCCGCCGTCCCGGTGCCCGCGCGGCCTCGACCCGGTCGAGAATCACTCGAGTGGTCCGTCCATCGGCGGCCAGGATCTGCTCGAACCGATTCCACAGCGCCGGAGTTGCACGGGCTCGATCGACGTCCGGTCCCAGCAGCCGCTCGAGCACCCGTCGCTCGGTCTCAGCGTGTTCTGCCGTTCCGCAGACGGCCAGCGGCGACAGATCGGTGAACAGCACTCGGTGACCGGCCTGCTGCCAGTCGGAGATGGCCCTCGCAATCAACGAAGAGATCTCCACCCCGTCCCGGCCACTCAACCAAATCACACGCCCGCCCCGTCCGGCCTGCCACTCGATTCTTGCCCTGGCCTCGTCTCGATCCAACATCTCCCAAAGCCTCTCTCCCCGGGAACTCCTGAGTCATTGCCCAACCTGCCTGACCCGCACAACCGGCCCCTGACTCCTGTTATCGGCCGTCACACACCGCATCCATGATCGGCAGCGAAAGAATCGCCGTTGCCATCGTTGCCATCGACATCTCCCGGGTCACCGGTCCCCCAATGGACACGACATGCCCACACATACACGGAAGACCGAAGCTGACTGACCCGGTATGCGGCGATTGCCGATTAATGTCCTTGACGGTTTTCTGGAGACACGAGTAGAGTACCGAACGGGGACGGCCGCGGGACGCGTTAAAGAGCTGGTCAATGGCAATCCTGAACCGCCTGCAGCCGCTCCGAAACGTCCGTCAGGTTACCGCCTGCGGTGGTGCCCCCGCTCGTCCGGAACGGTCGACACGACCGGGTCCGGATTGTGTCATGGGGGGGTCGAGGAAGTACCAATGATGATCAACCGACGTCGCCGCGTAGGTTTCACTCTGATCGAATTGCTGGTTGTGATCGCGATCATCGCGATCCTGGTCGCGCTGTTGCTGCCGGCTGTGCAGCAGGCCCGTGAAGCTGCACGCAACACGCAGTGCAAGAACAACCTCAAGCAACTCGGCCTCGCGTTGCACAACTATCACGA